>ERZ780150.85-NODE-85-length-96803-cov-8.391037_pt1 | contig 96803 bp, 73 predicted proteins | sample MGYA00511019_ERZ780150 | MGnify/ENA primary metagenome ERZ780150 (study PRJEB29588, sample SAMEA2151633) | human gut metagenome | biome: human gut; feature: human-associated habitat; material: faeces | place: Denmark | collected 2008/2010 ...
GCTTGTGCACAGTTCCACGAAGCGTATGAGGTTTACTTACTTCGGTCCGATAAAAATGCGGAGTGTGTCCGAAAACTGGAAAAGCGGGAAAAAGAGCTGGGACAGGCGGAGGAAGAGTTTGTCCAGATTCGTCGGATCCATGCAGCGGCAAATGGAAATTACAAATTTGAGACGTACATTCAAGGGGTATATTTTGACCAGATCATTGCGCAGGCAAATAAGCGACTGACCATGATGATGCATCAGCAGTTTGAGTTGAAACGCGGGGAAAAAACTGTGGGAAACAGAGGGTTGGATCTGTTTGTTTATGATTACCGAACTGCGAAAAACCGAGATGTGCGGACACTGTCCGGCGGAGAGTCATTTGTAGCATCTCTGGCGATGGCGTTGGGACTGTCTGATATTGTGCAGCAGCATAATGGAGGGGTGAAGCTGGAGACTATGTTTATTGATGAAGGGTTCGGTTCTCTGGATGCGGATACACTGGAGCAGGCAATTCGCACTTTGAATCAAATGTCAAAAGGAAAGTGCCTGATCGGTATTATTTCCCATGTGGAAGAACTTAGAAAGCGTATTGATAAAAAAATTTATATTCATAAAACAAACCAGGGAAGTCAGGCGGAATTGGTAGTGTAGGAGGAAACATGCAGAAAGAAACAGAACAGAAAAAAAGAGAACAACTGTTCGAAAAACACTGGACAATCGAACATATGTGTGCTATACTCGTTTTACCAAATCGAACAAATGTTTTATTTTCATAGAGGGAAAGCGAGGGAACAGGATGCTTGTTGGTTTACATGTAAAAAATCTTGCTCTGATTGAGCAGGCTGACGTGGAGTTTGGAAACGGTTTAAATATTCTGACCGGTGAGACCGGAGCCGGAAAGTCGATTATCATTGGCTCTGTTGCCCTGGCGCTGGGCGCGAAAGCGTCAAGGGATATGATCAGATGTGGGGAAGAGTATGCGTATATTGAGCTTATTTTTTCGGTTGATGACGAGAAAAAACGGGAAGAATTAAAGAGAATGGATGTGTATCCGGATGAAGATGGTCTTTTGATCATCTCAAAAAAGATCACCCAGACGAGAAGCATCAGCCGGATCAATGACGAGACAGTGACGACCGCGCGCTTAAAAGCTGTGACCGGAAAGCTTCTCGATATCCATGGACAGCATGAACATCAGTCTCTCCTTCATAAGCAGAAACATCTGGAGATCCTTGATGAATATTCCTGGAGAGAGACGGGAAGCTTAAAAAGAAATGTGGCAGAGAGTTACCGGAGATATCTGGAATTAAAGGGAAAGCTTGACGGATTATCTCTGGATGAGGAAAGCCGGAAGCGGGAACTTGATTTCGTGAGATTCGAGATCGATGAGATTGAGGATTCTGCATTAAAACCGGGCGAAGAGGAAGAACTTGCGGCGAAATTCCGTAAATTTTCCCATAGTCAAAAAATTATGGAAAGCTTACAGGGAGCTTATCAGGCGGTAGATGGGGACGCGATCGGGCGTGCGTACCGTGAGATGGAAAGTGTGGCATCCTACGATGAAAGACTGTCCGGGATTGCTGCGGGGCTTTCTGACGCGGAAAGTATTTTATCGGATATCTGCAGGTCGATCTCGGACTATATGGATGAGATGGAGTTTTCAGGGGAAGATTTTAAAAAGACGGAAGAACGTCTGGATCTTGTCCGTGGAATTATGGCAAAATACGGAAACAGCGAGGAAGCTGTCTTAAAGAGTCTGGAAGAAAAGAAAAAACGGCTTGAGGAACTGGAAAACTATGAGGAACTGGCGTTTGCCGCAAAAGCCGAGTTTGAGGAGCAGAAGCGGGTTCTGGGACTTCTCTGCGGACGGCTCTCGAAGGAGAGAGAAAAAGCAGCAAAGATTCTGGAGAACCGGATCACGGAGGAGCTTGAGGACCTGAACTTCCTTCATGTGGAATTTCGGGTAGATGTACACCGGACCGATCACTTTACGGCAGCCGGCTCCGACGAGGTGGAATTTTTGATCTCCACAAATCCGGGAAGTATTCCGCCAAGGCCGCTGGGGGAAGTTGCTTCCGGCGGTGAGCTTTCAAGAATTATGCTGGCGATCAAGACGGTCCTTGCGGACACGGACGATATTCCAACTCTGATCTTCGATGAGATCGATACCGGTATCAGTGGACGGACTGCCCAGAAGGTATCGGAGCGCCTGTCCTATATCGGAAAAAAACATCAGGTACTCTGTATTACCCACCTTCCGCAGATTGCGGCAATGGCGGATACGCACTTTGAAATAAAAAAATCTGTGGAGAATGGTGTGACTGCGACGAAAATCAGAAAACTAACAGAGAAGGATGAGGTGGATGAACTCGCAAGACTCTTAGGCGGAGCTGAGATTACGGAAAAAGTACGGGAAAATGCCGAGGAGATGAAACGTCTGGCAGAGGAGACGAAGAATCACAGAGCTGTACTTCAAACAGCGGGATGAATCGGCAGAATGAGAAAAAACTGACAGGGTGAAAATAAAAAAGCATCACATAATAGGAGAGGAGCAAAAAAGCTGCCTCTCCTTTTTTTATAACGGTTTCTGTGACGGATGGGAATGACTGTCTGATAAAGTGGAAACGATAAAAGGGAAGCGGCAGCTTCGGAAAACTGCAGTGCAGGCGCGACAGCGGCGTTGCAGATAAAGAACGAATAAAGGAGGAGCTGCCATGATGAAAAAAGAATCGTTTCGACGGATCCTGATCCGGATATTCTGGATTTCTCTCGTCTTTACAATCGGATTTTCCTGGGTCTATATCCGGTATGCAGTGCCGGATCGGCTGAATCTGGTGGTCAATGAGGAAGAAGTCTTTCATTTCGCTCTTCCTCCCGGAGTGACCTTTGAGAGTGACAGCGAGGAGGTTGTCTTGAAGAATGCTTCAGAAATCCCGCAAGGAATGATCCGGATCGAACGCCCGGATTCAGTCTCTATGTATGGGAAAAATGAGGGAAGCTACCGGGTTGGAATGAAGTTCCTGGGACTTATCCGGATGAAAGACATTCAGGTGGAGGTAGTGGATGGATCTTATGCGATCCCCTGTGGAATGCCGGTGGGAATCTATTTAAAATCAAAGGGCGTTATGGTGATTGGGACGGGGCAGGTCACAAATGATACGGGAAACGTTGTGGAACCTGCTTATGGGCTTTTAAAGTCCGGAGACTATATCCAGACGGTGGACGGAGAAGATCTGGAAGATAAAAATGATCTGGTGGACGCGGTGAGCGCGTCAGACGGAAAGACGCTGGCGCTCGGAATCCGGCGTGATGGTCGCAGGATTGAGGTCGATATGACACCGGTTCTTGCGGAAGACGGAAGCTATAAGCTTGGTGCCTGGGTCAGGGATGATACTCAGGGAATCGGAACCATGACTTATGTGGATATGAACGGAAATTTTGGTGCTCTTGGGCATGGAATCAGTGACAGTGATACCGGGGAACTGGTGGATATTGAAGGTGGGGAACTCTATGAGACCCAGATCCTCGGGATCGAAAAAGGCCAGACCGGAAAGCCGGGAGTCATGTCGGGAGTAATCTATTACGGAAAAGGAACAAAACTGGGGGAAGTGAAGGAGAATACGACAGAAGGAATATACGGAACCGTAAACCAGCATTTTCTGGATTCAATAAAAACCGATGCGATTCCCGTCGGCTTCCGGCAGGATACTCACAAGGGAACTGCGTACATCCGAAGCAATGTGTCCGGGGAAGTAAAAGATTATGAGATCGAAATTCAGAAGGTGGATTACGGCAGCATTCAGAAAAATAAAGGCCTGGTTCTCCGTGTTGTAGATGAAGAACTTTTAAATTTGACGAGCGGCATTGTTCAGGGCATGAGCGGTTCTCCAATTATCCAGGACGGAAAACTAATCGGGGCGGTGACCCATGTGTTTATCAACGATCCGACGAGGGGGTATGGGATCTTTGCGGAGAATATGATCTCGCATTGAGCGGGAACAATTTATGGTAAAGGTATTTAGAGCTTATAGGGTTTTACAGAAAGTGAGCAGAGGGGAGCTGGACACAGGGGGGTACGTTGTGAAGGAGCTCATATCCGTTTGAACAGTCATCTATGCCAGTGTTTGCAGGAACGTGCTTAACAGGTTCGCCGGGATCTGCCCCGGCGCAGATGCCTTTCCGGCAGTTCCGAAGGTCACGCAGGAGCCGACGAGCTGACCGCAGATCCGGCTGATGACGCCGGTAGGACTCATGGACATGGTGATCACCGGGGTATCATCGTGATCTTCCTTCATGGTCAGTGTGGCATCAAGCAGTGTCAGGACATCCCGCTCACACTGCGGCATCACCGCGAATTTCACGATATCAGCGCCCAGGGACTGCATCAGGCAGAGATTGCTTATGATGATGTTCTTATCCGGCGTTGCGGTAAAGTCGTGGCGGGAAGCGACGACCTTCACACCGACCCGGTGGGCTGCCGCAACGATCGTTTTCATCGTCTCTTCCCCGCGGGAGAGTTCCACGTCAACGAGGTCGATGAGACCGCTGTCGATCACGGCGAGGATCGTCTTCGTGTAGGTCTCTGTGTCGACCTCCATCATTCCGCCTTCCACGCTGGTACGGATCGTGAAGAGCACCGGAATATTCCCTAAAGCATTTCGAAATAAAGTCATTGCCTTGATCCGGACTTCGGGATCTTCCATACCGGTGTAGAAGTCCGCACGCCATTCGATCAGGTCAAACGGAGTATTTCGGATCAGATTTACAGATTTTTTCAGGTCATCAAGATTTGTATCCGTAACCGGAATGCAGATCTTCGGCATTCCGTCTCCCAATTTTACATTTCTTACTTTTACAATTGCTCCCATAAGCGGTTACTCCCCTGTTTCTATATGATTGATGTAATATTCGGTCATGCGTTATATAACGCGTATCTCGCAGAAAGAATGCCGGTGCTTTGCATTCCAAATCGGCAAAGCCTGCGAAGCGTGATCAGCTATGTCCATAGTATAAAGACAGGAGAGAAAAAAGTCAACACTTATGTACGTTAAAGTTTAAAAATTTAAAGCAATATATTAACAGGAACGATCAATTCCTGCCGATCAAGCAAACTCATCGATCGATCGCAAAGGCGTGCAAAGAATTGTTAAAATAATATCATATAGATTTACAGGAAAACTGTCTTATTCCTGCATTTCACACATCAATTTTTACCATTCATACACGATTTTGTGCAGTTTGCACGAACCCCATTGTATCAGAGCTACGTTTACGTTAAAATTTAGACATGAAATGTGAAATATTTATAAAGAATATGAAGCATTTGAAAAGTGGGTATGTAATGATCCGGGTGGGACCGGACAATTACGGGTAAACAAAAAGAAGGAGAGGTAAACAGTATGAGATTAGTGAAAAGAATCACAGCAGCAGCTATGGCACTTACAATGACAGCAGCTCTTGCAGGATGCGGCAGCAGCTCCGGCAGTACATCTACAACAGCAGCAGCTGACACAACAGCGGCAGCCGTAACTGAGAAAGCGGCGGATGGTTCCAGCGCAGAGGCAGGCAGCACGTCCGTGAGCATTGACAGGGCGAAAGAGTTTGTCACAGTCGCAACCGGTCCTACGAGTGGTATCTACTACCCGATCGGCGGAGCATTCGCAACCGCATTAGGAAATGCAGGATATAAGACATCCGCACAGGCAACCGGCGCTTCCGTTGAGAACATCAACCTGATCTTAAACGGTGAGGCAGAGCTTGCGATCGCAATGCAGGACTCCGTCGTACAGGCTTATGAGGGCTTTGGTGCGTTTGAGAAGGCAGAGCCGGATCTGAGAGCCATGATGAGACTCTGGCCGAACTACGTACAGCTTGTAACCGTGGCAAGCACAGGCATCAAGAGCGTTGAGGACTTAAAGGGCAAGAGAGTCGGTATCGGTGCTCCGAACTCCGGCGTTGAGTTAAATGCGAGAATGATCTATGAAGCATACGGCATGACATATGAGGATAGTGATGTTGACTACTTATCCTACGGTGAAGCGATCGACCAGATGAAAAACGGTCAGTGCGACGCGGCATTCGTTACCTCCGGTCTTCCGAACGCAACCGTCAGCGAGCTGGCATTCAGCTACGATATGGTGATCGTTCCGATCGACGGCGAAGGCAGAGATAACCTGATCGAGAAGTATCCGTTCTTCTCCGCAAGCACGATCCCGGCCAATACATACAACAACAAAGAGGACGTGGAGAGCGTATTCGTTTACAATATCATGCTTGTAAATAAGGACGTATCCGATGACATGGTCTACGATATGCTTGACTGTATTTTCTCCGACGATGGAATCGCTACCATCAAGGCATCCCACAACACAGCAGACAAGAACATCGATGTTTCCTTCGGTGTTGACGATGTAAAGATCCCGCTTCATGACGGTGCTGCGAAGTGGTGGCAGGATCACGGTTATGAGACTCCTGAGAACTAAATTAAAAATCCTGATTCCGATTCTTCTGGTAATCACAGCAATCTCTGCTGCCGTATTTATACGGCAGCAGAAAAAAATTCTGGTGATCGAAGAGCTTGAAACCGGAAATGTTTACCGGGAGATTCCGGTAAAGACCGGTGACGAGCTTTCCTTCCAGTGGGAACATTCCTTTGAGCATATTCCATGGTACGAGTATTACGAGATACAGAAAGACGGAAGCTTTATTCTCCACACCATCGCGGTCGCGGGCTTCGGCGCCGGAATTCCGGCAGAGATGGACTGCAAATACCGCTACGAAGACGGACTCGTCTACATGGATGAGATCGAAAGCGTCTTTCCGCAGTTCAACTGGATCAATACCCAGACAGCCCTGAAGAACATCAAGGTGAATGGCGAGCTCCTGATTCAGGGTTCTGACATGCCGCATCACGTAAAAATGGTGCTGAGGATCCGGAATGGTTTTGAAAAATAAGAAAAGGAAACTGCTGAAGAAACATCGACAACAACTCTGACAACGAAGGGAAGGGAAATCTGTATGAGCGAAAAAGAAAAAAACATCGTCCCCAGTACAGCGGAAGCAGAGATGAGCGAGGAAGAAAAACAGAAACTCCTCGAGCAGTTTGATAAAGAGAGCAAGACGAGAAAGTTCGGGTCCCCGGTATTAAAGAAAGCTTACCGGGTATTCGCGATCATCGTTACCTTATATCATCTGGTTTTCGCATCCGGTCTTTACATGCCGGAAACATTAAAGCATCGTTCCATCCATGTCGGCATGATCCTGATTCTTGCCTTCATGCTTTATCCGGCTACGAAAAAAGCGAGCCGCAAAGTGATCGCATGGTATGATTATGTATTTATCGCATTGTCAGCCGCAGTTCCGATCTATATGTGCGTAGATTATGTAAACATCATCAACCGTGCCGGAAAGCCGGACATGATGGATGTCGTGATCGGTACCCTGTTAACCCTGGTCGTTCTGGAGGCAACGAGACGTGTCTGCGGCATGGCTCTCCCGATCATCTCCATTATCTTTATGATCTACAGCTTAATGGGCACGAAGCAGGGACTCATCCCGATCGATGTCCCGGGCATCTTCCTCCACAGAGGATATACATGGCAGAAGTTAATGAGCCACTTCTTCTCGAACACGGAAGGTATTTACGGATCGTCGGTCAACGTCGCGTCCACCTACATCTTCCTCTTCATTGCCTTCGGTGAAGTCATGAACAAGTGTGGCATGGGTCAGTTCTTCAACGACTTCGCAAACGCCATCGCGGGCGGCACAAAGGGCGGCCCGGCAAAGGTAGCAGTCGTTGCTTCCGGACTTCTCGGAATGATCAACGGTGCGGCCGTAGCCGTCGTTGTTACGACTGGTTCCTTCACGATCCCGCTTATGAAAAAATCCGGCTATGACGACGAGTTCGCAGGCGCCGTTGTTGCGACCGGTTCTGTCGGCGGACAGCTGATGCCGCCGGTTATGGGTGCTGCCGCATTCATCATGGCAGATACTCTTGGCATGAAGTACAACGAACTTCTTTTATCCGCGATCATCCCGGCAGTCATCTACTACATGGGCATCCTGTTCCAGATCCAGATGAGGGCTGAGAAGATGGGAATGCAGGGAACCCCGAAGGATCAGCTTCCGAAGATGTCCCAGGTCATGAAGGAGTACGGTCATCTGGCACTCCCGATCATCTTCCTCGTTTACATGCTGTTCTTCTCCGGAAAGACGGTTATCATGGCTGCGTTCTATACGATCGTATTCACGATCATCGTGGCGCAGTGCAGAAAGAATACGAGAATGACCTTCCAGGATATTCTTGATGCGATGGTAGCGAGCGCGAAGTCTACCGTATCCGTAGCGATCGCCTGCGCCTGCGTTGGTATCATCGTTGGTTCCTGCTCGATCACAGGTTTCGCCCTGAATATGGCAAACACCATCATCAGCATCGGCGGAAAGAGCCTGATGTTCACACTGGTATTCACAATGATTACCTGCATGATCTTAGGTATGGGTCTTCCGAGTATCCCGTCCTATATCATTACATCCACGATCGCAGCTCCGGCTCTGGTACAGCTTGGTATTCCGGCCCTGGTTGCCCACATGTTCTGTTTCTACTTCGCAATGTTTGCAAACCTGACACCGCCGGTTGCCCTTGCAGCCTTTGCGGCAGCAGGTATCGCAGGCGGAAGTCCGATGAAGACAGGATGGGCATCCGTAAAGCTTGCGCTTGCAGGATTCATTCTTCCGTACATGTTTGTATACAATACAGACCTTCTGCTGCTTGATACTCCGCTTGCAAAAGCGATTCAGGTTGCAGTAACTGCTGCAGTTGGTGTATTCTTAATCAGTACAGCAGTCGAAGGTTTCCTGTTCACAAAGGTCAACATCGTATTGAGAATTGCCAGCCTCATTGGCGCTTATCTCCTGATCGACAGCGGTCTTGTGACAGATATCGCAGGTATCGTGATCTGCGCAGTTGTATTCGTATTCCAGAAAGCAGCTGCAAAGAAGAGTGCACCGGCGGCAGCGTAGACCTTCATAGATAACCGGTGAACACACAGGGACTGCTGCAGAAAATTTACTGCGGCGGTCCCTGTTTTTCTATATGTGTCTGTTAGAACACACCGGGTCAGGCGTCGGACAGTTGTGATCCATGCTGCGCGCAGATTGCAATAACAACTGCGGACAGATATAGAAAAACAGGGATCGTCAGAGACAGGAGGAAACAACATGCTGCTTGATGTTATTTACAGTATCTGCTTTAACATCTGCCTATTGGTAGTGCTCGCCTTCATGATGACGAAGATGGACTTTGTCCAGAGACTTCTATTAAATGAAGAGGGCGGAAGTGAGGAAGGAAGAGGAGAGAGCGTCTGGCAGAGGCTCTGGGAAAAGGTGCTTCTCGGTGTAATCTTCGGCGTCTTCTGCATCATCTCTGATTACATTGGGATTCAGGTGACAGGGGCGCTGCCGAATGCCCGGGTGATCGGTGTCCTGTCCGCCGGATTTCTGGGCGGTCCTGTCTCCGGCTTTATCACGACAGCGATCGCGGCGGCTCACCGATATCTGATCTTCCCTGAGCGGATCTCCACGGTGGCCTGTGTGCTCTCCGCGGTCATCCATGGGATCATCGGTTCCTTTATCGGCTGGAAGAAGAAGGAAAACCGCCAGTACTCGAATACATTTCTGCTTGGAGTCACGTTCATTTCCGAGATGATCCATATTGTTCTGATCCTGCTTCTCACCAGGCCATTTGATGCGGCCGTTGAGATCGTAAAGATCGTGATCGTTCCGATGGTGATCATCAATTCCGTCGGCATGGTGATCTTCTTTAATGTTTTTAAATCGATCTTCAACACGGAGGACTTGAAGGTTGCGTCCAAGGTCTCCCTCGCAATGAGAACCGCCGAGCGGTGTACCCCGTATCTTGGCTCTGTGGAGAAGGACCGGAAGACGGCGGGAAAGATCATCGACATTATTATGGAAGAGTACCACTGTCAGGGCGCGGCACTGATCAATGACATGAAATTTCTGGCAAGGAGCGGGGCATTTTCCAGTATCGTTCTCACAGAGAACAATTATCCGAGACTTTTATCTGCAACAAAGACCTTCAAGACAACGAGGATCAGCCGCGTGCCTTTACCGGAGGACGGATTTTATCCTCTTTATAAGGAGAATGTGATCATCTCTGCACCGATCCTCCTCGATGAGGGAAAGGTTCTGGCGCTTGTGATGCTGGTGAAGAAAAATGCCTATTCCTATCGGGCGGATATTGAATTTGTCACGGGACTGGCGAATCACTTCGCGATGCAGATCAAGCTCTCGGAGATGGAGAAACAGAAGGAAGAGCTGAGAAAAGCGGAGCTTCGGACCCTGCAGTCCCAGATCAATCCGCACTTCCTGTTCAATTCTTTAAATACGATCTCCTACTTCTGCCGGGAAAAGCCGGAGAAGGCGAGGGAGCTCTTGCTGGCACTGAGCTCCTATTTCCGCAGCATGCTGGAGGATACCGATTATATGGTAACGCTGGACACGGAGTTAGAGCATGTAAAAGCCTATACGATGCTTGAGGAGGCGCGGTTTGAAAAACGTCTCTCGATCGAGATCAATGCGGATCCGGAGGCGCTGCGAAGCTGCGTGCCGAACCTGATCTTACAGCCCATCGTGGAGAATGCGGTCCATCACGGGGCAATGCAGAGGGAAAAAGGAGTCGGAAAGGTCATCGTAAACGTAAAACGGGAGGAACGGTCCACGAGGATCGACGTGATCGACAACGGACCGGGAATGGACTACCGGATCGTCCAGAGCCTGTACGGCGGGGAAAAAGTGGAACACACAGGAATCGGAATGATGAACGTGCAGCAGAGACTGATCTCCTTATACGGAAAGTCCTACGGACTCCAGATCGTGACAAGTGAAGAAGGGACGGACGTGCGGATGAACATTCCGGACAGCGCGGTTGGAAGCGCGCAGCAGGAGAAAACGCCAGGCTGACGATCTTCTGAAAGAACAGATGACAGCAGCCTGCTGTTTGGAACAGCGGCGTTTTTGACAGAACATGGGAGGCATGAGGTATGAGAATAGCAGTAGTTGACGATGAGCGCCCGGCAAGAAGCGAACTTAAATATCTGGTGGAACAGTGTGAGCCGGAGGCGGAGATCGCGGAGGCCGACGGAAGCGAAGAATTTCTTGCAATGCTGGAAAATGAGACCTTTGATGTGTGTTTTGTGGATATCAATCTGGGTGGAATGAACGGCACTACGCTGGCATCCATGATAAAGAGAAAGCAGCCGGACACGCTGATCATCTTTGCCACTGCGTTCCAGGAATACGCGGTAAAGGCCTTTGAGATCGGGGCGGTGGATTATCTCTTAAAACCCTTTGACTATGAGCGCGTCAAACGGGCGATGGAGCGGGTCCATGAACACATAAAGGAAAAGGCCGCCGGTCCCGGATATGAAATCGGGAAGATCATGGTGAACGTGGGCTCCAGCTTTCAGGTTGTTGACGTGGCGGATATCGTGTTCATCGAGACGGAAAAGCGTTCCTGCAAGATCCATATGAAGGACGGATCCTTCTATCTGCAGAACGAGTCATTGAACAATTATGAGACCCACCTGAAAAAGAGCCGGTTCTTCCGGATCCACAAGAGCTACCTGATCAATCTGGATTATGTGAAGGAGATGCAGGTGAGCTACAATAACGGATATTGTGTGAAGATGAAGTACTATGATGCTGAGGCATTGCCCATCGGTCGGACCCAGGTAAAGGAATTCCGGCAGATTTTTGAAAAGTAGGAATAATCAGAACAGTAAAGCAAATATTGAAAAATAAAGATCCCGCCAAAAGCCAGGACGTACAGATATTGTACAGAGGAAGGTTTCGGCGGGATCTTTAAATATCACAAAAAATTCACATACCTCCCTTGACATTGAATATTTGATATGTTACATTACATATAGAACAGTGAGGTGGTGAATATGTCATCGACAAAGAGAGATTATTATGATGTGCTGGGCATCTCGAGAGACGCGGATGCTGCGGCAATTAAACGTGCATATAGAAAATTGGCAAAGAAGTATCATCCGGACTCCAATCCTGGCGATAAGACGGCGGAGCAGATGTTTAAGGATGTAAATGAGGCTTACGACGTTTTGAGTGATCCAAAGAAGAAGAAGCTTTACGACCAGTTCGGACATGCTGCTTTTGATGAGACGGCAGGTTACGGACAGGGCGCCGGAGCAGGTGCCGGTGGTTTTGGCGGTTTCAGTGGCTTCGGAAATGGTGCCGGCGGAACATACCGGTCAGGATCCTTCCGCTCCGGAGATGGAACGTATCATGAGTTCCATTTTGAGGGCGGTGACGGGGAGGATATCTTCGGCGATCTGTTTGGAAATATGTTTGGCGGCAAAGGAAGAACTGGCAGCGCTGGATTTGGCGGTTCCGGCTTCCATGGCTTTGGCGGCGGAAATGGATTTTCCGGTTCTGGATTTTCTGACCGCGGCAACGACTTAAATGCGGAGGTCCAGATAACCTTCGATGAGGCCGTTCATGGCTGCGAAAAGACCATCACGATCCAGAATCCGAACCAGCCGGGCAGCAGGCCGCAGACGTTGAAGGTTAAGATTCCGGCAGGTATCGAGACCGGAAAGAGCATCCGTCTTGCAGGCAAAGGAATGCCGGGAACCGGCGGAGGTGCTGCAGGCGATCTGCTTCTTAAGATCACAGTCGGCGAAAAGCCGGGCTGGACGAGAAAAGGCATGGACGTTTACACTGATGTGGAAGTTCCGTTCACCACGGCCGTCTTCGGCGGTGAGACTCTTGTCCACACGTTATATGGAGATGTGGTCTGCAAAATCAAAGCCGGAACCCGCTCCGGTACAAAGATCCGTCTCCGCGGCAAAGGTATCGTCTCCTTAAAAGACCCGTCACTCCACGGTGACCAGTACGCCGTCGTAAGAATACAGGTTCCGGATGACTTAAGTCCGGAGGCAAAGCAGAAGCTTAAGGAGTTTGAGGAGATCTGCAGGCGGGATGGAAGATTCCATGCGGCATAAATAAAGAAAAATTAAAGAGATCCGGGATCCCATCATGTATGGATGGTCTCCCGGATCTTTTTGATGAATATGGATAATTATTTCCCAAAAGAATCAATGTATTCTTTCGCAGTGATCTGATCCAGATCAAAATTTTTACATATTTGTTCCAGAATAGTATCATCGCTTAAATGGAATTCTCTTCCCATGCGAATCATTGCTAATATTCCTTTTTTCTGTCCAATTTCGATTCCCTTCTTCTCACCAATTTCAATTCCAGTAGATAAAATACTCATACGTGCGACCTCCCATTCTTCATTTTGCTTAACCTCAGCTACTATCGCATCGAGTGTTTTCAATCGTTCGTCCAATATCGTGATCTCCGGATTATCAAGCGTAGAATTCTTACAGTACTGAAGAAAACTCACAAGCTCATCCCGTCCATTCTTGCTGGTCATATTTAAAAATATTTTCTTAGTTCCATCTTCTAACTCCATCTCGGGAAACTCATGACACCGCTCAGTAAACGTATACATTGCGCGGTCTTTCCCGAAAATATCCTTCTGAGTGATAAATGTCACGATCGTTGAAGGCAGATGGCGGTATTTTGTTTTCCTTCCGGACTTCAGTATCGGACTGTCCAAAAGTCCCTGATAAAACCTTGATCGCTTTCGCACATCATCGATGTCTGAGTCATTCTGCATTTCCGTCGCAAAATGCCGGGAATCCTCAGATACCGCCCATGCATCCAGCCGGATGCCCCGTTCTCCTTTTGCGTTAAGTACAACTTCCTCCACATGAACCTGATTCAGCTTTAGATCAGGCTCCCCTAAAATAATACTCAGCACGCATTCATGTGCCTTTTTGCGTTTCATGACCGCCAGAAATAAGGCAAAATCACTGAGATTTACTTTCGAAGGATCAATGATATCCGCATACTCCGCCGGAATATCATAAGCATAATGATTCTGTTGTTTCATACCAGACCTTCCTTTCCTGAGATTAGGCAGGAAAGTGCTTCTTTCGACTCCCTGCCGGTTATTTTGGTGTTTTAGCAAAGAGTCTTCAGATGCCGAATCCGGCTTAGATGATATTAGATAATAGAATTCATTAGAAACCTTGCTTAAATGTATCTTAACATGGTGCTTTTGGAAAAGCAAGGGAGTCCGGTATAAAAGAATTATAAAGAAAAAAGAGCAGGACTCCCCCAAAGGAATCCTGCTCTGATACAATTCACACGGTTAATTATTTGATCACATGGATCCAGCCTTCCGGTGCCTCGATATGGCCCATCTGGATGCCTGTTAATGTGTCGTAGAGCTTCTGGATCACCGGACCCATCTTCTCCATTCCGCTCGGGAAGCAGATCTCGTTGCCGTGGTCTACGATCTTGCCGACCGGGGAGATAACAGCAGCGGTACCGCAGAGACCGCACTCAGCGAAATCTTTTACTTCTGTAAACGGAACCGGACGCTCCTCTGTCTTTAAGCCGAGGTAATGCTCAGCAACGTAGAGGATGGAGCGGCGTGTGATGGACGGAAGGATAGAGTCGGACTTCGGTGTTACGACTGTGCCGTCTTTTGTAACGAAGATGAAGTTTGCTCCGCCTGTCTCCTCAACATAGGTTCTTGTAGCAGCGTCGAGATACATGTTCTCATCATAGCCCTGTTTGTGAGCATCAACGATGGCATGTAAGCTCATTGCGTAGTTTAAGCCGGCCTTTACGTGGCCTGTTCCGTGAGGTGCTGCGCGGTCGAAGTCTGTGACACGGATTGTGATCGGCTTAGCGCCGCCCTTGAAGTACGGGCCGACCGGTGTACAGAAAGCACGGAACTGGTACTCGGATGCCGGTTTCACACCGATTACCGGGTTTGTACCGAACATATACGGACGGATGTAAAGAGTTGCGCCGGAACCGTACGGCGGAACGAAATCAGCGTTTGCCGCAACCAGCTTTGTGATCGCGTCAATGAAGCGCTCCTTCGGGAACTGCGGCATCTCAAGTCTTGCTGCAGAGTTCATCATACGCTCAGCGTTTAAGTCCGGGCGGAAGGTTACGATGTGGCCGTCCTCCGTTGTGTATGCCTTTAAGCCCTCGAAGCAGGTCTGTGCATACTGGAATACACATGCACACTCGTTTAAGGTGATCATATCATCAGTTGTAAGAGTCCCTTCATCCCAGGAACCATCTTTGAAGTTGGATACATATCTGTAATCAGTTTTGATGTAACCGAATCCGATATTGGACCAGTCGATCTCTTTCTTTGCCATTGGAAATTCCTCCATTCTGCCGTCTGACCGGCATTGTATTTTTTGCCGCCGGGGTCGGGCGGTAATGTCTTTTTACTGCGGTACTGTTTCGATGTAATGAACAGTTACCGTGTTTTCTATTATAAGTACTTAAGATTTATCCTGCAAGTTCTTTATGGCAAAAAGATGAAAAAAATATGGGAAAATGGGAGAAAAAATGCTACAATATAACCTTAAGGAATAAAGAATATTCCGCGGATTTATTCAGCATGCCCGCAGAGGCCAGGCGCCTGCCATAAGAGTGAGTGACGGAGATGGAACCGGGTGGATATGTGGCCGGAAGTTTTCGGGGCGGACAGCCGGATACCGGCGATATGCGGAAAAGAAAAAAGCTGGGGAAAGGCAGAAATAACAATGGAACAAAAGAAAAACAGACTGCACTATGCCTGGTTCATCCTTGCGGGCTGCTGCATCCTGCAGGGGGCGACTCTGGGACTCATCAACAACTGTGCCGGTGTCTTTTATTCCCCAATCTGCAAAGAACTGGGGTTTGAGCTGGGAAAACTTACGATGTACCGGATGCTCTACTGCATCAGTTCTGCTTTGGCGCTGCCATTTGTGGCGACAAGCTTTCGGAAACATGATGTGCGGATCGTGATCAGCATTGCAGCTGTCATATACGGAGGCTGCGCGGCCCTCATGGGGACCTTCCATGAACTGTGGCAGTGGCATTTGACAGGCATCATTCAGGGAATTGCCTCGTCCTTCGTCTGCATGATCCCGGCGCCGATCATTCTTGGAAACTGGTTTAAGAAAAAGACCGGAATGGCGGTGGGAATCTCCGCGGCGTTCTCCGGTCTCGTCGGCATGATCGGCAGCAGCTTTCTTGGAATGGCGATCCCGGCATTCGGATGGAGGGTGAGCTATGTGGCGGTTGGAATCGTCAGTACCGCGCTGGTCCTCCCGATCTCCCTGTTCGTTCTCCGCTACAAGCCGGAAGAGATGGGACTTCTGCCGTACGGGGCAGAGGATGTGGAGCAAAGGGCTGTATCAGGCACATCAGCGCCTGCATCCGCGGAAAACGGGACTCCGATAAAAGAATTGCTGCGTCAGCCGGAATTTTATATTGCCATAGGTGCATACTGGACCAGTGTGTCATGCGCGTACCTGAATTCCTTCCTGACGCCCTGTGGGATCGCAGCCGGCCTGACGCTGCAGGCGGCGGCCATGATGACGAGCATCTCCCTTCTCGGAAATATGTCCAGCAAGCTGATTCTCGGAAAGGTCAGCGACAGCCTTGGGATCATCAGGACCTTTGAAGTTTCGATTGCGCTGGCGTTTCTTGGACATGTACTGCTGTTTGTCGGTTCTCCGGAGACGGTGATGGCGGGCTCCCTGTTTTATGGTGTGACACTTCCCCTATCATCCGTCATGATGCCGCTGTTCTGCAGGATCTTCTGGAAGGGCGAGACCTACAGTACAGCATATGCCTATTCCACCATGGTGGGAACGCTTCTGGGAGCGCCCTTCAACATGTGGTTTGGAACCTTTTATGATATAACGGGAGATTACAGGCTGACCATCGGAGTGAGCGCGGCGATGCTTATTATGTTGACCTTCCTTATCATTCTTGAGGGTGTTCGTCTGAAACGGGCGAAGTCCGGAAAGTCTCCTCCGCAAGCTCGATAAAGGCGTCCATTTCACCGGTGTGCCATTTGTCTTTGTGATAGAGGACCTGACGGTAGAGCTCCATGTGGAAATCCTTTACCGGCAGGATCGAGAGAATACCGGATTCCACTTCATGCCTTACGGCAAACTCCGGGAGAAATGAGATCCCGGCGTTCTGCTTCAACATATTGATAATGAATTCAGTGTTTCCAATTTCCAGGAAAGGCTTGATCTCCTTTCCGAGAGATGCCAGATACCGGTCAAGAACGAACCGATAGCTGGCATTTTTTTCGGTCAGGAGGAATGGGTGGCTGATGACCGAGGCAAGGTCTGTGGGACCACTTTTTGCCAGCGTGTGGACAGAGGAAGAGACGAAGGAGATATTTTCCGGCGCTTCCAGAACTTTTATAAAACGCTTGTCGTCAATGGGCTGATCGAGGAGATAGACCAGATCGATGGAGTTCTTGTTCATGCGGTCCAAAAGAACATCCGGGGAGTCCAGAACGATGCTCACGGAGACGTTCGGGTAAAGCTGATGGAATTTCTTTAAAAGATCCGGAAAGATGGATTCACAGATGGATTCAATGGTTCCGATGGTGAGGTCACCGGAGAGCTCTGTGGAGGCGGAAACAGCTTTTTTCGCGTCGGCGACGGTGCCAAGGATCGTCACGGCATAGCGGTAAAAGATTTCCCCGTGATGAGTCAGGACCGTCTTTTTTCCGAGGCGGTCAAAGAGATGGATGCCGAGTTCCTCCTCTAACTGCTTGATCTGGACCGTGACGGCGGCCTGGGAATAGCCTAACGCCTCGGCGGCTTTTGAAAAACTTTGCTTTTGCGCGATCTGTAGAAACGTGCGGATCTCTCGAAGTTCCATGGCGGATTCCTTTCTTCTCTATAAAAATTTATAAACGATCTGTTTAAAACGTTCAATTTTACTTTTAGTACTTCTTATGATACGCTAAGAATATAGAAATTGCAAGAAAATAGCTGGATAGAATGCAAATTGTTACTGTACACGGTTACTGTTTGAGCAAGGCGTGAACAATAACAGCAGATTTTCAGGATGTGAGACTCGGAGCTATGAATGGCGGGCGGAAAAAGTGATCCGATCGGCAGAAAAGACCGGAGAAAGGACGGATACAATGGAGAAAAGCGATATCAGATATCAGGCATATGTGAGTATTCTGGAAGAGGAGCTGAAGCCGGCGATGGGATGTACGGAGCCGATCGCCATCGCTTACTGCGCGGCAGTCGCGAGAGAAGTGCTCGGCGGACTCCCGGAGAAGGTGAAGGTAGGAGCCAGCGGCAGCATGATCAAGAACGTAAAATCCGTGATCGTTCCGAATACGGATCATTTAAAGGGAATCCCGGCGGCGGCGGCGGCAGGAATCGTTGCAGGTGATCCGAAAAAGGAACTTGAGGTTATAGCGTCTGTTACAAAAGAGCAGATCACGGCGATGAAGGAATTCCTTCAGACGACCCCGGTGGAAGTGGAACATATTGATAACGGCATCACCTTTGATATTATTGTGACACTGACACGCGGAACAGATACCAGCATGGTCCGCATCGCAAATTATCACACGAATGTGGTACATATTGAAAAGAACGGAGAAGTCATCAGGGATATCCCGGTGAATGGTGAGGAGGAGGAAGGTCTTACGGACCGCTCACTGCTCGATATGGAGCATATCTGGGACTTTATCCACACAGTGGATGTGAATGATATCAGAGAGGTTCTGGAGCGCCAGAAAACTTACAATATGGCGATCGCCAGAGAGGGAATGCGTGGGAAGTATGGATCCAACATCGGCGCACTTCTTCTTGATATGAATGGAAATGATGTCCGTACACGGGCGAGAGCCATGGCGGCAGCTGGATCCGACGCGAGAATGAACGGATGTGAACTTCCGGTTATCATCAACTCCGGCAGCGGAAACCAGGGAATCACAGCTTCTGTTCCGGTCATCGTATACGCAACGGAGCTGGGAGTCGATGAGGATACCATGTACCGGGCGATGGCACTCTCAGATCTCACGACGATCCACCAGAAGACGCCCATCGGAAGACTATCCGCTTACTGCGGCGCAGTCAGCGCGGGCGCGGGTTCCGGAGCAGGGATCGCGTATCTCTCCGGAGCGTCCTATGATGAGGTGGTCCACACCGTGATCAATGCGGTCGCCATTATCTCCGGTATGGTCTGTGATGGCGCGAAAGCGTCCTGCGCGGCAAAGATCGCTGAGGCGGTGGACGCGGGGATCATCGGCTATTATATGGCAAAGCGTGGTCAGAACTTTGATGACGGCGACGGAATCGTGACGGCCGGGATCGAGGCGACGATCCGCAACGTGGGACGTCTCGCAAAAGAGGGAATGAAGGAGACGAATGATGAGATCATCAGCATTATGATCGGGAGCTGAGGTCTGGAATCTTGTGTGAATTAAGATATGAAAGTATGGTTTCGGAGTGTTGTCCAGGTGACGGCACTCCGCTTTTGATGTATAAGGTTTTTTCTGTGAGAAATAACCTTAGTTTGATAAAGAATAACAAAGAAGTAGAAAGATATGGCAAAAAATGATACATTATATACAAGAAAAGTCGCAGGAATGTGCGGCTTTCAGAAACTCTTTTCAGCAGCGATGCGCGGGAAGAGAGATAGAAAAATGAGGGAGGGAAGAACATGAGCTATGATATCAATCTGAAACATCTGGAATACTTCATCAAGGTGGCGAGACTTGGTTCCATCAACAAGGCAGCCCAGATGCTCTATGTTTCCCAATCCCATCTTGGAAAGATCATTCATGATCTGGAGGAGACCGTTGGGGCGCCGCTCTTAAACAGGAGCCGTCAGGGCGTGACGCTGACTCCCGAGGGAAATGAGTTTTTGGAGCGGTCAGTGCGGATCTTAAAGGAAATGGAAGGAATGCATCTGCGGCCATTAAAGGAGATGGAGAAGACAGAGCCCCTGGCGGTGTCCATGACAAAGTTCTCCCATGTGATGGAGAGCTTTATCACTATCGTGCGACGGTACCAGGATCAGCCGGAATTCACCCACCGCCTGTATGAGGGGCAGTTGGAGGATGTTATCGAGGATGTAGTCTCCGGGCGGGCCGACATCGGAATTTTCCATTTCGACAGTCAGAGGCATGAGGAGATCCAGATGATGGCGGCGGCGAAAGGCCTTACATACCGGTTCCTCTCCTATGTGGAACCGCAGATCGTGATCTCAAAGGATCATCCGCTCGTCCGGGAGAAGAAGCCGATGACGAGGGAGAATCTTGCGAATTACGGATTTATCCGCTATATGGGGCTGTATGACGATATTCTCTCCAATATCCTCGGACCAAATGAGGATGGGGGAAGTACGGGAAAGAAGAAGGAGATTTATGTGACAGGGCGTGCGACGCTCATGAACCTGATCTCACAGACGGATTTTTACAGCATCGGGATCCATGACTTCGACAAGCAGCTGTCGGATTTCCGGGCAGTTTCTGTGCCGATTCCGGGGTGCGAGGTGAAGCTGGAATTCGGGTATGTGACACTTGCGGATGTGCCGATCTCCGGGATCGGGGAAGAGTTTTTGAAGGAAGTAAGAGAGCGGCTTGAGAGGGGACAGGACGTTTAAAATAAGAAAAAAGCACGGAAAATGTGCTGACAGGAGTTTCCTGCGAAGTATGGAAAGTGCGGCAGCAGGAGTGAAAGGTCATAGAGGAAAGGAGTAAACAAAAGTTATGTTTCAGGATCTGATCAATGAGGCACTGGAAACGGGACGCCCATACATCAAAGAGGGAGAGGTTGCGACCTATATTCCGGAGCTTGGAAGAGCGGACAAGAATAAGCTTGGAATCAGTATTTTCTGCCGGGATGGAAGCCGGTTCTCCTGCGGGGATACGAAGGACCGGTTCAGCATCCAGAGTATTTCGAAGGTTATCAGCCTTGCGGTAGCCCTTGAGGTCTGCGGGTTTGACATGGTGTTTGAGAATGTGGGAATGGAGCCGTCGGGGGACGCCTTCAACTCCCTGATCAAGCTTGAGGGATCCAACAGTCATCCATACAATCCGATGATCAACTCCGGTGCCATCGCGGTGGCGAGCTTTATCGAGCCGAAGGTATCGTTTGGGGAGATGCTGGAGCTTGCGAGGTGTTTCTGTCAGGATGACGGGATCGTTTTGGATGAGAAGGTCTACCGCTCGGAGATGTCGACGGTGGCGAGAAACCGCGCCATCGCCTACCTTTTAGAGAGCAAGGGCGTGATCAATGGAAATGTGGAGGAAGCGCTGGATTTCTATGTGAAAATGTGCTCGCTGAGCGTCACGGCGGAAAGCCTTGCGGGATTGGGACTTCTGCTTGCAAACGATGGAGTGGATCCGTCCGGAAAGCGGCTGCTGAATTCCGATACCGTGAGAGTCGTGAAGACGATCATGCTGACCTGCGGCATGTATGACGGGTCCGGGGAATTTGCGGTCCGCGTGGGGATCCCGTCGAAGAGCGGTGTCGGCGGCGGGCTGCTCTCTGTTGTTGACGGAAAGATGGGGATCGGAATCTATGGTCCGTCCCTGGACGCAAAGGGAAACAGCATTGCGGGGAGAAAGATCCTGCAGTTCCTTTCCTCACAGATGAAATTGCATATTTTTGCGAAGAAAGACTGAGTAGTTTTTTGATGAAGGGTAACAGTTCATCAGGTTACGATGAAAGTATGAAAGTGGTACGGGCCCCAGGGAAAAATGGGCGGACGGAAACTTTCTTCTTTAGAGAAAAATTAGGAAAGGGAGGTATAATGGAAGGTGCAGTTCTGGCAGAATTTTCTGGAAAAATGATTGTAAATACGGGTAACTTACAGTAAAATTTTGGGGTAACAAAAAAAGAAAAAAGAGGGGTAACAACACATGTACGATTTGTATGGGGCACTGATCGGGAATCTCAGTAATTATCTTTACACATACATCCTGATCATCTTACTTGTTGCAGGCGGAATCTACTTTACGGTTCGCACAAAGTTTGTTCAGTTCCGCTATTTAAAGGAATCTTTGCGGGTCGTTCTCGCACCGAGTGAGGATGACAAGGCGATCTCGTCCTTTCAGGCACTCATGGTTTCGACGGCATCCCGTGTGGGAACCGGAAACATCGCAGGCGTATCCACAGCAATCTGTCTCGGCGGTCTCGGATCATTATTCTGGATGTGGCTTACAGCGCTTCTGGGAATGTCCACGGCTTTCGTGGAGGGAACTCTGGCTCAGATCTACAAGCGCCGTTCCGATGACGGCGGCTGCTACGGCGGTCCGTCCTACTACATCGATCAGGCAACCGGAAAACACTGGCTCGGAATCCTGTTTGCAGTGTTCATGATCCTGACCTACATGGTCGGCTTCAATCTGGTTGCATCCTTCAATATCGCAGATGCATTCCGTGTCATTCCGGCATACTCCCAGAATGAAAACCTTGCAAAATGGATCATTGGCGGCGTGCTTGCAGTGTTATTCTTCGTCTGCATCAGCGGCGGTGGAAAACAGATCGCAGGGATCACGGAAAAGATCGTTCCGTTCATGGGATTCTTCTACATTGCGGTTGCCGTGTTCGTGATCGTGACCCATATCACACTTCTCCCAGGAGTGTTCGTAGAGATCTTCCGCAACGCGTTTGATGTGAAAGCAATTTTCGGCGGATTTACGGGGTCTGCGGTCATGCTTGGTATCAAGAGAGGTCTTTTCTCTAACGAAGCCGGTGTCGGCGCTGCTGCATGCGCGGCTGGTTCCGCGGGTGTTTCCCATCCGGTAAAGCAGGGACTTGTTCAGGTGCTTTCTGTATTCCTTGATACCTGTATGATCTGTACAGCGACTGCGATGCTGCTGCTCTGCTCCGGTGTGGAGCCGGATGCGGATATGGCCGGAATGGCCTATGTGCAGGCGGCTATGAACAGCACACTCGGCAAGTTTGGTGTTGTGTTTATTACAGTTTCCCTGTTCCTGTTTGCATTTACGACTCTGCTTGGAAACTTCTATTATGCGGAGACAGGGCTTGCGTATCTTTGCGGCATGACTCCATCTAATGGGGCAAAGTGGTGCATGAGGATCGTTGCTGCGGTGGTTGTGTGCGTTGGCGCTACGATGAAGCTTGGTATTGTCTGGGATACAGCGGATGTGCTGATGGGCTTCATGGCGCTGATCAATGTGCCGGTGATCGTTATTCTCCTGAAGCCGGTACTGCGGTGTCTTGAGGATTATACAGAGCAGAAAAAGGCCGGAAAGAATCCGGTGTTTAAGGCGGAGCATATTGGACTGAAGGAGAAGGTGGACTTCTGGAATTAGGGACGATATTTCCGGGAATGGAATTGGATATGGAAATAGGTGAAGGGCAGCCGCAAGGCTGTCCTTTTTTTGGGGGACGGGAGCGACGAGTTTGGTGAGAGTACGCTGCCGGTCAGCGTTCAGCCTCAGACGCTTGGATTTTCCGGGCGGTTCCTCTAAGCTTGCGAAAGAATGCTAAGGACGGGGAAAAGTCGGCACAACTCGCCTTCGGCTCAAACAAGTGCCGCCTGTCCCCCAACGCATTCTCCCGCGAGCTAAGAGGAAACCATGCCTGGAAAATATGCGTCTGTGTCTGAATGCTGACCGGCGGCTGGTTGTGGCTGTGCGAAGGAAAAGTTCTTATATTACATAATCATCCCCGGGCTGACCATTCTGCACGAGATCGGCGATGGTGATGCCGTCTAAGTATTCGTTGACGACTTTGTCGAGACCCTGCCAGAGAGGGAGAGTTTTACAGCTTCCCATTCTGGGACAGTTGGTGCTGCCGGGATCTAAGCAGGCTACCGGAGCCATGGAGTTTTCAGTGAGGCGAAGGATGCTGCCGACTGTGTACTGTTCCGGTGCTTTTGTGAGACGATATCCGCCGCCTTTACCGCGGACCCCCTCTAAGAGTTTTGCCTTTACGAGGATTTTGATGATGCCCTCGAGGTATTTTTCAGAGATTTCCTGTCTCGCTGCTGTATCTTTTAATGGAATATAGCCGTCGGTCTGGTGCTCCGCAAGATCGATCAGGACGCGGAGAGCGTAGCGGCCTTTTGTTGAAACCATCATAATCTGTATCCTCCCATGCTGCTGCGAGTTGCTGAATATTTTTGATCGTAATGTAAGTTTAACATTATTCCTATTATAATACAAGGTTTAAGGGAAATAAAGACAGTGAAAAGGATAAAGGTGTTGTGATATATGATAGAAATTTTCTAACATGATATCCGGAATGAGACTTGACAAACAGATGATATCGCCATATAATCCTATTAACATATATGAAAGGTAGGTAATAACTTATGGCAAACATATATACATCCGCAGACCAGCTGATCGGAAAGACTCCGCTCTTAGAGCTTACACAGATTGAAAAATCCGAGGGACTTAACGCGAAGATCCTTGCGAAGCTGGAATATTTCAATCCGGCCGGATCGGTAAAGGACAGGATCGCGAAGGCGATGATCGATGACGCTGAGGCGAAGGGAATCTTAAAGACTGGTTCTACGATTATCGAGCCGACTTCCGGAAACACAGGAATCGGTCTTGCGTCGGTTTCGGCTGCCCGCGGTTACCGGATCATTATCGTTATGCCTGAGACCATGAGCGTGGAGAGACGCCAGCTTATGAAAGCCTACGGCGCAGAGCTTGTGCTCACGGAGGGCGCAAAGGGAATGAAGGGCGCGATCGCAAAGGCGGAGGAGCTCGCAAAGGAGATTCCGGGAAGCTTTATTCCGGGACAGTTTGTAAACCCTGCGAATCCGGAAGTTCATGAGAGAACAACCGGGCCGGAGATCTGGGAAGATACGGACGGCAAGGTTGATGTTTTTGTCGCTGGTGTCGGCACCGGCGGAACCATCACCGGAACCGGAAGATATTTAAAGAAGCAGAATCCGAATGTGAAGGTCGTTGCGGTGGAACCGGCAAGCTCCCCGGTACTGGGCCAGGGCAAGGCAGGATCCCACAAGATCCAGGGAATCGGAGCCGGATTTGTTCCGGATGTTCTCGACACGAAGATCTATGATGAGATCATCGCTGTGGAGAATGATGATGCGTTTGCGGCAGGAAAGTTAGTTGGAAAGAAGGAAGGAGTCCTCGTGGGAATTTCCTCCGGTGCGGCGATCTGGGCAGCGATCGAACTTGCGAAGAGACCGGAAAACGCAGGAAAGACGATCGTGGCACTGCTTCCGGATACCGGCGACAGATACCTTTCCACACCGTTATTCGCGGACTAAGGGAAGAAAAAACAGATAAAAATATATGAGAAAGACTGCGGGTTCATATCGGTTGATATGTGGATCGGCAGTCTTTTTATGCAGCAGGAAATGCCGGGGAATTCCCTGCTACATAAAAGGCATTAACGTGCTAAAGATGCTCACTTGCGCGAAGATGTAAATTGCCGCACGCGACCGCGCGAGGCGCAAGAATGTGCCAGGCACATTCTTTTTCTACAATGGAAGCTCCAAATGTGCCGGGCGTATTTTTGGCGTTTTTGACAGAAGGTCGTGAAAAACTGTTTGGAGCAAAAGTAAATAAATCCTGAAAAACAATAATAATTACTATTATTGACATTTAAAACAAAGTATGTTAGAATACAACCATAAACAAGACGATACGCAACAGACAAGACGATACGCAACAGACAAGACGATATACAACAAAAAAGACGACCGTCAGACAGAAACGGTAAATTACAGGAACAGAAAGAATCATTTTGCAAAAAGAAGGGAAAACAATAAGAAAACAAGAATCAGAAAGGAGTTCAACACTATGAGCAGATACGCAGGAACAAAAACAGAAAAGAACCTCGAGGCAGCATTCTCCGGTGAATCCCAGGCAAGAAATAAATATACCTACTTTGCATCCGTAGCAAAGAAGGAGGGATACGAGCAGATCGCAGCTTTATTCTTAAAGACAGCTGACAACGAGAAAGAGCACGCGAAGATGTGGTTCAAGGAGTTAGATGGAATCAGCGATACCGCTGCAAACCTTGCGGCAGCCGCAGCAGGGGAAAACTACGAGTGGACCGATATGTACGAGGATTTTGCGAAGACCGCCGATGAGGAAGGTTTCCATGCTCTCGCAGCAAAATTCCGTATGGTAGGCGAGATCGAGAAGCACCATGAGGAGCGCTACCGTGCCCTTCTTAAAAATGTGGAGACAGCTTCTGTATTCGAAAAGAGTGAAGTAAAGGTATGGGAGTGCCGCAACTGCGGGCATATCGTGATCGGAACAAAGGCACCGCAGGTATGTCCGGTCTGCAGCCATCCGCAGAGCTACTTTGAAGTTCGCGAAGAAAATTATTAAGTCATATGCTTATGTTACGGCGCTGTTCTATTTCATTGCCTGCTGAATGAAAAGCATCGAAAAGAAGGGGCTGTCGCACTAGCAAATATTTTTGGCTGGGTGGCAGCCCTGCTTTATGCCCAAATGGGGGCGAAATCGGTTGTGATTTCGCCCTCATCCCTTATAAACACAGTTCATTCCCAGACATCCCTTTCGGCATGCCTGAGTTCAGAAAGGTCCATTTCCTCCACAAAGGCACTTACCAGACGAACTGGATCATCAGATGGAATAGAAATCTCTAAATCCAGCGGAAGTTTGATTTGATAATCCAGCGAAAATGAGGTATAATCCCTCTGTATTATTTTGTTTAGTCGCATAAACTGATTATACCACGGACGCCGGGCTTTTCGAAGCTCGGCGTTTTGTGTTGGATATATAAAAGGAGCTGCCGCACGTTAGTGCGACAGCCCCTCTGTTGTTGTTCGATTTTTGGTGTATGGTAAATGTCTTGCTTTAGATTGTCGTTTACTTCAGTCGTAATTTAATTGTAAATATTTTTTGAATGTTTCCAACAAGATATTGACTTTAATCGTAATTATGAGCATAATGTTATTGAGTTATTATAACCGAGGTGAGTGTATGGATTACATGACTGAACTCACCGCTATTGCAAAAACGCATGGCGGAATTATTGAAACGAAAATAGCAGCGCAACGCGGCATCTCCAAGGCGATGCTTTATAAGTTGTGCAAAGAAGATAAAATCCATCGTATTGTAAAAGGCCAGTACATTCTTCCCGATGATATGCAGGATGAATTATTGGCAATCAGTAACCGTTCAGAAAGAATCATTTTTTCTCACGAAACAGCTCTTTACCTTCACGGAATTTCTGACCGTACTCCATTTGAGCATACGGTTACTGCACCGTCTGGTTGTATTCCTTCTGCGGCAATTAAATCTGAATGCAAAGTGTATTATATCAAGCCTGAATTGTTTGAACTTGGCAAAACAACGCTGAGAACACCTGCTGGAAATGATGTTCCTGCATACGATCTTGAACGCACCATTTGTGATGTAATTCGCAGCCGTAACAAATTGGGAACTGAAACATTTTTAGCGGCACTTAAAATGTACGCCGCAAGCCCGAAGAAAAACCTAAACCAACTGAATACATATGCAAAACAGATGCGTGTTGAAAAAGTGTTGCGTCAATATTTGGAGGTGCTTCTGTGAGTAAAGCAATGAGTTTGAAGGCGAAAATTCGCAATATCGCAAAACAGAAGAATATCCCTGCACAGGTCATTCTGCAGAACTATATGTTTGAGCGTCTGCTTGTCCGCCTTTCCGCTTCCGAATACAAAGAGAAGTTTGTATTAAAGGGCGGTATGTTGGTAGCCGCCATTGTCGGACTCGACAACCGCGCAACCATGGATATGGACACCACTCTTAAAAATCTGCCCCTTACACCGGAAGCAATTCGCAGTGCGTTGGAAGATGTTTGTGACATCGCATTCGATGACGGCGTTGTATTCGAGATTGGCACAATTTCGCCCATCCGTGAAGATGATATTTACGGCGGATACCGTGTCATGCTGAACGCCAAGTTTGATACTCTGCTGACTCCACTTAGCATTGATGTGTCCACCGGTGATGCTATTACACCCCATGCGGTGCAGTACAACTTCTCTGAAATTTTCGATGATGAGAAATCTTATGAGCTGTGGGCATACAACATTGAAACCGTCATGGCCGAAAAGGTTGAAACTATTTTACGCCGTGGCGTGTTCAATACTCGTCCCAGAGATTTTTACGATACCTATATACTGACCACAACGCAGAAATTCGATAATGCGGTATTTGCTGATGCGTTAAGTGCAACTGCCAAGCATCGTGGCACTACAGAACAGATTGCAGATGTTCCTTCTATTCTTTACAACATCGAAGAAAGCCCGGAACTCAAAACAATGTGGGGCAAGTATCGCAAGCAGTTTTCTTATGCGAAAGATATTACTTACGAACAAATTATGGATTCCATAAAGACTTTGCTCAAACCTGAATTATTCACGGAGCAATTTCTAACCTAAACCTTGCACCATGAATTGAAAAAATGATCCATGCAGCCATAACTTCTCTCAATTTGTCAGAAAAAAGGGTATAAAATCCCTATGACGAGTTTTTGAGCAATTATCAGGCTGTCAAGGTTCGTTGACAGTTGCTATTCCAGCTGTACATCCAGCTTACCTATTGCAGAAAGGGTGTCATAAAACTCTTCTTTATATGGACAACTGCTGCACAGCCTGAATGTGATATATCTTGCTGAACGGACTACTTTTGCAGCAATCTTCAGCAGTTTTAAACGAACGGTATCAATGCGTTGTTTCTGCATTTCTGCTGATAATACCAATCGTCTAAACCAATTAAATATGTTGCAGGCAAGAGCATGTACCTGGACTCTGTTTGCATTTACGATTCTGTTGTGACTGCTCACCGCAGAAAAATCAAAACCAGATTTGCTTTCTTTGATGAAGTTTTCCATCAGACCTCTTTTGCAGTAAAATTTGATAAGGTATTCCGGTGAGGAATCCATGTTTGTGACGATAAAGGTATACATGTAAACCATTTGGTTTTCTGGCTTCTCAACCTTGCACACAACGCGTCTTTCATAAGGCCATGGACCAGCTTTGTACATGGATTCACCGTAAACCACAGCGTAGTCTACCTTGTTATTTTGAGTCCGACTGGTAAGTGCATCTGCAAGAAACGACGCTTTTTCACGGAGAACCTTGTTTCAGCCGGATGACATAGCTTGTTCCGTTTTCCTCACACTGTTTATAGAGATCAGGAGTTGCAAAACCACTATCGCCGCGAAGCAGGAGATGGATGGTTGGATAATCATTCAGGTACTCGTCGAGAATCGGCTGCAGGAAATCGGTTACACCGGTACAGGAATAAGCCGCTCCATCACGGAGTTGGATTTTTATCAGATCACCAGTGATTCCGTCATAACAGACGAGCGGATGGTAGCCATTACTCTGATAATGGAAGTTAAATGCCCTGCCTTCCTGTTTGCCGTATGCTGCGAGGAGCGTGGAATCCAGATCCAGGATCACGGCCTGAGGCATCTGGATGCTGTAGATCCTTTTTCTGAGTATCCGGCTGATCTCCTGGAATTGCTTTAAAGTATCTTCATCCATGCGGTTAAAGAATCTTGATACGGTTGGCTGAGATGCTAATGCGGATTTTTCAAGTACAGCTTTAAAAACAGGATCATTGGTCAGTTCATCCGAAGCATCATCTTCGAAGTAACCGGCCATGATCATATATATCATCTGGAGAAGGTTATCCCTGTCCGTATGATATCGAAACACTGCAGAATCATCGGTCTTAAATGAACGGTTTAAAATCCGTTCAATGCCAAGTCTGCTTATGAACTCTTTGATGAGGAGTAAGCCTGCATCGGAGGATAGGTCGCCTCCATCAAAATTTATTTTAATTTGCCTATTGCTTTGAAGTGAAAAGGTGTTTACAATACTCATAAAGGGCTCCTTTGTTGGTATTTATTTTGATTAGACACCTTAATTTTACCACAAATGGATGCTCTTTTTTATTCACTTAACAAGTGAAAAGCAATTAAAAGCAATATGCAATTAAAATACAGTAACTATGTGGCTTTCAGCCACGATTACGGCTTTGCCGTGAATAATTCAGGTATATTTATTGGCTGCCGATTCAATCTTGGTGCCATCAATAAAAATGGTCTTTCCCGAAATCTCACCAAGAAGATAGAGCAGATCTGACATTTGGGCAAGCAGAACCTTTGCGCAGGCAGAAAAATGTAGGGAGATAAAACGCGCAATCGTTGCATGATCAGGAGCAGGCATTCCTTCAAGGAGATACATAAAGTTGATATCCCGTTTACATGCTTTTCGGATATCCCGACTTGAGTAGATTCGATTCATTGCTGCATAGATAACGAGTTTCAGCATCTGACGCGGCGTTGCCTGATTTTTTCTGATCCTGCCATAAGTTTTATATAGTTCAGAAAGGTCCATTTCCTCCACAAAGGCACTTACCGGACGAACTGGATCATCAGATGGAATAGAAATCTCTAAATCCAGCGGAAGTTTAATTTGATAATACAGCGAAAATGAGGTATAATCCTTCTGTATTATTTTGTTTAGTCGCATAAACTGATTATACCACGAACGCCGGGCTTTTCGAAGCTCGGCGTTTTGTGTTGGATATATAAAATGAGCTGCCGCACGTTAGTGCGACAGCCCCTTTTTTATTTCTGATAAGCAGCCCGCTCGCCGCCGATATATTTGAGCCGTGTTCTCGCGCACACCACATGGGCGGAGCCGATGGACTTGATGGTGGTGCGGACCGGAACGGCAACATGGCGCAGATGCATACCGATCAAGGTGTCACCGATATCGATCCCGGCGTGTGCTTTTATAAATTCCACTGCGCAGGGATGCTCAAAGCCATTCCACGCGGCGGTGGAGAAGGAACCGCCGGCCTTCAACTGCGGCTTTACATTCACCATCTCAAGGCCATATTTCGCAGCACATTCTTCCTCGACAATCAGGGCGCGGTTTAAGTGCTCACAGCACTGGGCGGCGAGGTAGAGACCGTGTTTCTTTGTCACATGGGAAAGGGCGGTAAAGACAGCCTGTCCGACTTCGCTGCTGGAGTAGCAGCCGATCGCGTGGGCAGCGATCTCGCTGGATGAGCAGCCCACCACCAGGATCTGCCCCGGTTTCATTGCGGCGGTATTGATCAGTTCCTCGGCGATCGCTTTTGTCTGTTCATAAATTAAGTCAAGGTCCACATCGACGGATGTGGCGATATCTGTTGCGCTCATAGTATTTCCCTCTTTTTGCAGAATGCCCGGAGACTGAAAATACTCCGGGCGGTATATGGTTTCATGGTTAAATGGATCCGGCGGTGCATGCCGCTGTCATGAGGAACATGTGAACTGGAATTTACTCGAAATGATATTTGTCGAGCAGAGCATGCTTCATATCCCAAAGCGGCTTGGAAAGATCCACATGGACCTCATGCGGGTTTACGAGACGCTTTGTCTCATCCCATAAGGTATTGAGCTCTTCCTTGCAGTATTTCTGGATATCCATGACCTTCGGGGAGTGGTAGACACACTCACCGTCCTTGAATACCTGCACCGGAAGCTCACGCATCGTATAAGTTCCGGGAGCGAGGAGTGTCTTTTTCCATGTCGCTATCGGGTCAAAGAGCAACAGTGGCTCGTCCTCATTGAACGTCTCGCTGACGAGACAGATGATATCAGCGATGACCTTGTGGCTGTCCTTTCCGTAGATACGGTAGGTGGTCTTGTTGCCCGGGTTTGTGATCTTCTCCTCGTTCTCGGAGAGCTTGATCTTCGGGATGAAGGTTCCAGTCTTCTTGTCCATGATCGCCGCGAGCTTATAAACACCGCCGAAGGACGGGCAGTCCTTGGAGGTGATCAGGTTTGTGCCGACACCCCAGGAGTTGATGGTTGCGCCCTGGTTCTTTAAGCTTGTGATCAGGGTCTCATCGAGATCGTTGGATGCGGAGATCACAGCGTCCGTGAAACCTTCCGCATCGAGCATTTTTTTCGCCTCTTTGGAGAGATAAGCGAGGTCTCCGCTGTCCATACGGATTCCGTAGAAGGTAAGCGGGATTCCCTCGGCGCGCATCTCCTTGAATACCTGGATCGCATGCGGGATACCCGAATTTAAGGTGTCGTAAGTGTCGACTAAAAGGATACATGCAGTTGGATAGAGTCTCGCGTAGGTGCGGAAGGCGGTGAGCTCATCCGGGAAACTCATGATCCAGCTGTGGGCATGGGTTCCTTTTACCGGGACATCGAACATCTGGCCGCAGAGCACGTTGGAAGTACCGATACAGCCGGCGATCATAGCGGCTCTCGCACCGTAGATTCCGGCATCCGGACCCTGGGCACGTCTTAAACCGAACTCCATGACTCCGTCTCCGCGGGCTGCATGGACGATCCGGGAAGTCTTTGTTGCGATCAGGCTCTGGTGGTTGATGATATTTAAGATCGCGGTCTCAACAAGCTGGGCCTGCATGATCGGGGCGATGACCTTTACGAGCGGTTCTCTCGGGAATACGACGGTTCCTTCCGGGATCGCGTAGATATCACCGGTGAATTTAAAGGTGGAGAGGTACTCCAGAAAATCTTCCCCGAAGAGTCCTGTGGTGCGGAGATAATCGATATCTTCCTTATCAAAGTGTAAATTTTCGATGTATTCGACAACCTGCTCTAAGCCGGCCGTGATGGCAAATCCGTTTCCATCCGGATTTGTGCGGTAGAATGCGTCGAAGATGACAGTCTCATTTGCATCCTTTGCATGAAAGTAACCCTGCATCATGGTCAGCTCGTAGAGATCTGTAAGCAGCGTCAGGTTTCGTTCGCTCATAATGTTTCTCCTTAAATTTCTCCGCGGTAAGTGTCAGCGGAATATTAAACGCAGCAGTCCGGAGCGTATAAAAATGCCGGACGATAACGACAGCTTAAGTGCGGTTCACCCCAAAAGAACCGGGCGGCTGTCAAACGTGTTGTGGTTGATTATATCAGTTCTTGTGCGAAAAGGCAAATTGCGTGTTAAAAAAGTAACGAACACTTCAAAAGAACGTAAAATGTGCCTAAAAAGTTAAGAAAGAAAACAGGAAGACGGCATCAATATGGAAAGATTTCGCAACTCCCGAGGGATTTCCTTGACTTTTAAATACCTTATTACTATAATTATTTTGATACCAAGGTCAAAAGGGGCAAAAGACCTTTTGACCCCAACATCATTATTTTGTCTGAGTGTAAAAAATGTAACTATGAACAGATTCGATGGTTACATTCAGACGATCCATAGAAAAAAGCCATGACGGAGACAGTAGGTTCACAAGCAGAAAGCCAAAGCGAGCCGGGGACGATGGAAGCCCGGTGCTTTTTCGTGAAAGGAAGATCACTCCCGAGCTGGAAGCTGAACCCTGAAAGCGGTACTGCTTTTGGAAAGTAAGTGTACCCGGTGATTCCGCCGTTAAAGGGAACTCATATGTCAGTATGCAGCAATAGGTGGTTAAAAGCGTTATTTTCGCCCTGTTCTCATTGAGAACGGGGCTTTTTTATTACTGATTCAGCATACGACACACAAAACACGAAGAGCATAACAACGAGAAAGTTATGCGCAAAACATTGATTGGAGGAAATGTGTCATGTACGAGAAAGTATCAACAGACCTGAACTTTGTGGACAGGGAAAAACAGGTTGAGAAATTCTGGAAAGACGAAAAGATCTTTGAAAAGAGTATCGACAGCCGCAGAAAAGGAACCCCATACGTGTTCTATGACGGACCGCCTACCGCAAACGGTAAACCGCATATCGGACACGTACTTACCCGTGTTATCAAGGATATGATCCCGAGATACCGCACCATGAAGGGCTATATGGTTCCGCGTAAGGCCGGATGGGATACCCACGGACTTCCGGTAGAACTTGAGGTTGAGAAGCTTCTTGGTCTCGACGGAAAAGAGCAGATCGAGCAGTACGGTGTTGAGCCGTTCATCGAGAAATGTAAAGAGAGCGTCTGGAAATACAAAGGAATGTGGGAGGATTTCTCCAGCACCGTTGGTTTCTGGGCTGATATGGAGAACCCGTATGTTACTTACCATGACGACTACATCGAGTCCGAGTGGTGGGCATTAAAGCAGATCTGGGACAAAGGACTCCTCTACAAGGGATTCAAGATCGTTCCGTACTGCCCACGCTGCGGCACACCGCTTTCCAGCCATGAGGTTGCCCAGGGATATAAGGATGTAAAAGAGAAATCTGCGATCGCCCGCTTCAAAGTGAAAGGCGAGGACGCATATTTCCTTGCATGGACCACAACACCGTGGACTCTTCCGAGCAACGTGGCACTCTGCGTAAACCCGAAAGAGACCTACGCAAAAGTAAAGGCTGCAGACGGTTATACCTACTATATGGCAGAAGCCCTGCTTGATTCTGTTCTCGGGAAGCTTGCGGATAAGGAAAACGGAACTCCGGCATATGAGGTTCTTGAGACATGCACCGGTAAGGACCTTGAGTACAAGGAATATGAGCCGTTATTTGATTGTGCGGTGGAGATCTGTGAGAAACAGCACAAGAAAGCATACTTCGTGACATGCGCAGATTATGTTACCCTGACAGACGGTACCGGCGTGGTACACATTGCACCGGCCTTTGGTGAGGACGATGCCCAGGTAGGCCGCCGTTATGATCTCCCGTTTGTACAGCTTGTAGATGCAAAGGGCGACATGACAAAGGAAACTCCGTATGCAGGCGTATTTGTGAAGAAAGCGGATCCGATGGTCTTAAAAGACTTAAAGGAAAAAGGTCTGTTATTCGAGGCACCGGCATTCGAGCACAGCTACCCGTTCTGCTGGCGCTGTGACACACCGTTGATCTACTATGCGAGAGAGTCCTGGTTCATCAAGATGACAGCGGTGAAGGATGACCTGATCCGCAACAACAATAAGATCAACTGGATTCCGGAATCCATCGGTAAAGGACGCTTCGGCGACTGGCTGGAGAACGTTCAGGACTGGGGAATCTCCAGAAACCGTTACTGGGGCACACCTCTTCCGGTATGGCAGTGTGAGTGCGGAAAGATGCACTGCATCGGCAGCCGTGAAGAATTAAAGAAGATGAGCCCGAACTATCAGGATGTTGTTAAGAAATACAGCAAGGAGATGGACGGAGACAAGGGGGAGGTTGAGCTTCACCGTCCGTTTATCGATGATGTAGTGATCACCTGCCCGGATTGCGGAAAAGAAATGCACCGTGTACCGGAGGTTATTGACTGCTGGTTCGACTCCGGCGCAATGCCGTTCGCACAGCATCACTATCCGTTTGAGAACCAGGAGCTTTTCCACAAACAGTTCCCGGCACAGTTCATCTCCGAGGCTGTTGACCAGACAAGAGGATGGTTCTACTCCCTCCTTGCCGAGTCCACGCTGCTCTTTAATGAGCCGCCGTACCAGAACGTTATCGTTCTCGGCCACGTTCAGGATGAGAACGGACAGAAGATGAGTAAGTCCAAAGGAAACGCGGTCGATCCGTTTGACGCCCTGAAGACATATGGTGCCGACGCGATCCGCTGGTACTTCTACATCAACAGCGCACCGTGGCTGCCGAACCGCTTCCATGGAAAGGCTGTTATGGAAGGACAGAGAAAGTTCATGGGTACTCTCTGGAACACCTATGCATTCTTCGTCCTCTACGCGAATATTGATAACTTTGACGCGACCAAGTACACACTGGAGTACGATAAGCTTCCGGTTATGGATAAATGGCTGTTATCCAAGTTGAATTCTACGGTAAAGGCCGTGGATGATGACCTTGCGAACTACCGCATCCCGGAGGCAGCAAGAGCACTTCAGGAGTTTGTGGATGACATGAGTAACTGGTATGTCAGAAGAAGCCGTGAGCGTTTCTGGGCAAAGGGCATGGAGCAGGATAAGATCAACGCTTACATGACTCTCTACACAGCTCTCGTGACGATCAGTAAGGCAGCAGCTCCGATGATCCCGTTCATGACGGAGGAGATCTACCAGAACCTGGTAAGATCCATCGATAAGACAGCTCCGGAGAGCATCCACCTCTGCGACTTCCCGGCCGTTGACGAAGCGCATATCGACAGCGAGCTGGAAGCAAAGATGGATGAGGTCTTAAAGATCGTTGTGATGGGACGTGCGGCAAGAAATACCGCAAACATCAAGAACCGTCAGCCGATCGCGAAGATGTTCGTAAAGGCACCGGAGAAGCTTCCGGAGTTCTACCAGGAAATCATCGAGGACGAGTTGAATGTGAAGTCCGTAGAGTTCACAAACGACGTGAGAAGCTTCACCTCCTACACCTTCAAGCCGCAGCTTAAGACGGTAGGACCGAAGTACGGAAAACAGCTCGGAAATATCAAGAAAGCTCTGGCTGAGTTAGACGGAAACGCAGCGATGGATACGTTGAACGAGAAGGGCGCTCTGACCTTCGACTTTGACGGAAATGAAGTCGTTCTCACAAAGGATGACCTTCTGATCGATATGGCACAGACAGAAGGTTATGTATCCGAGGCAGACAACACCGTGACCGTTGTTCTCGATACAACACTGACACCGGAGCTTCTCGAGGAAGGCTTCTACCGCGAGATCGTCAGCAAGATCCAGACCATGCGTAAAGAGGCTGGATTTGAGGTTATGGACCACATCTACGTTTACGCGGACAAGAATGAGAAGATCGCGGATCTGATCAAGAAGTACGCAGACGAGTTAAAGAGCGAGGTCATGGCAGACAACATTATGCTTGGTGAGATGGCTGGCTACACGAAGGAATGGAACATCAACGGCGAGGATGTTGTATTCGGCGTAGTGAAAGTGACAAAATAGACGGATGACAACAGGAAAAAGTTCCGCAGCGCGGGGATTTCATGAACGATATTTATGGACAGACCCGCAATGCGGAACCTTCCTGTAAATAAGGGTTTCACATTGACCGGATCACAGACGCGGCCCAAAGCGGCATGGCGCTGGATCCGGCCATTAAGAGAGCATAAAGGAGGACTTTAGGGGTGAGTCAGACAATTAACAAGGATGAACTGAAGCAGACCATTGTGTTCAACGTAAAGAGCATCTACCGCAAAACGATCGACGAGGCGACTCCGGCTATGGTTTACCAGGCTGTCGCACTTGCAGTCAAGGACATGATCATTGACCGTTGGATCGCGACGCATAAAGAGTACGACAAGCAGGATGCGAAGATCGTTTACTACATGTCCATGGAGTTTTTGACCGGTCGTTTCCTCGGCAACAATATCATCAGCCTCTGTGAGCAGAAGGAAATCGAGGAGGCACTTTCTGAACTGGGCTTTGACCTGAATTCCATTGAGGATCAGGAACGGGATCCGGCACTCGGAAACGGCGGCCTTGGACGCCTTGCGGCATGCTTTTTGGATTCCCTTGCATCTTTAGGCTATCCGGCATATGGCTGCGGCATCCGTTATCGTTACGGAATGTTCAAACAGCAGATCCGTGACGGATATCAGATCGAGGTCCCGGATGAGTGGTTAAAGGACGGCTATCCGTTTGAGATCCGCCGCGCAGAGTATGCGACGGAGGTCAAATTCGGCGGTTACGTTGAGACTGAGTGGGACGGAAAGAGAAATCATTTCGTACAGAAGGGCTACCAGTCCGTTATGGCAGTTCCGTATGATATTCCGATCGTGGGATACGGCAACAATGTCGTAAACTCCTTAAGAATCTGGGATGCACAGCCGGTGAACACCTTCAACTTAAGCGAGTTCGACAAGGGTGATTACCAGAAAGCTGTTGAGCAGGAGAATCTGGCGAAGACCATCGTTGAGGTCCTTTACCCGAATGATAACCATTATTCCGGAAAAGAGCTTCGCTTAAAACAGCAGTATTTCTTTATTTCTGCCAGTGTTCAGCGTGCCATCAAAAAGTACAAGGAAAAGCATGACGATATCCATAAATTCTATGAGAAGGCATCCTTCCAGTTAAACGATACACATCCGACCGTTGCTGTTGCTGAGCTTATGCGTATCTTACTGGATGAGGAGAACTTAGAGTGGGATGAGGCCTGGGAGATCACGACAAAGACCTGTGCCTACACAAACCACACCATCATGGCTGAAGCTCTTGAAAAATGGCCGATCGAGCTGTTCTCCCGTCTGCTTCCGCGTGTTTACCAGATCGTTGAGGAGATCAACCGCCGTTTTGTAGCCCAGATCCAGCAGAGATATCCGGGTGACAACGAGAAGATCCGCAGAATGGCGATCATTTACGACGGACAGGTCCGCATGGCTTACCTTGCAATCGTCGGCAGCTTCTCTGTAAACGGTGTTGCGAAGCTTCACACAGAGATCCTCGAGAAACAGGAGCTTCGTGACTTCTATGAGATGATGCCGGAGAAATTTAATAACAAAACAAACGGTATCACCCAGAGACGTTTCCTGCTTCACGGCAATCCGCTGCTTGCAGACTGGGTGACTGATAAGATCGGAAATGAGTGGATCACTGATCTCTCCAATATTAAGAAGCTTTCTGTTTATGTGGATGATGAGAAGTGCCAGCAGGAATTCATGAATATTAAGTACCAGAACAAGATCCGTCTTGCAAAGTACATCAAGGAGCACAACGGCATCGATGTCGATCCGCGTTCCATCTTCGATGTTCAGGTAAAACGTCTTCATGAATACAAGAGACAGCTCATGAACATCCTTCATGTGATGTATCTCTACAACCAGTTAAAAGATAACCCGAATATGGACATCGTTCCGAGAACCTTCATCTTCGGTGCGAAGGCAGCAGCCGGATACAAGCGTGCGAAGCTGACCATCAAGCTCATCAACAATGTGGCTGATGTGATCAACAATGATAAGTCTATCGGCGGCAAATTAAAGGTCGTATTCATTGAGGATTACCGTGTATCCAACGCAGAGCTGATCTTCTCCGCTGCAGATGTCAGCGAGCAGATCTCCACAGCAAGTAAGGAAGCATCCGGTACCGGCAACATGAAGTTCATGTTAAACGGTGCTTTGACGATCGGAACCATGGACGGAGCAAATGTGGAAATGGCAGAGGAAGTCGGCAAGGAGAATATGTTCATCTTCGGTGCGTCCGCAGATGAGATCATCAACCTTGAAAACAAGGGCGGCTACAACCCGATGGATATCTTCAACAATGATCAGGATATCCGCCGTGTGCTGATGCAGCTCATCAACGGCTACTATTCTCCGCAGGATCCGGAGCTGTTCCGCGATATCTACAACTCCCTGCTCAACACCCAGAGCAGCGACCGCGCAGATACCTACTTTATCTTAAAGGACTTCCGTTCCTATGCGGAAGCACATAAGAAGATCGACCAGGCATACCGCGACGAGAAGTGGTGGGCAAGAACCGCGATGCTCAACACTGCATCCGCAGGAAAGTTCTCCTCCGACCGTACGATCGAGGAGTATGTAAGAGATATCTGGCATCTGAAGAAGATCAAGGTAGAGCTGAAATAATGTAACTGTGAAGGTACTTGACAGTTACGGATAACATAAAAAACAGACCCGTCTCATACAATAGTGATATCAGAAAAATTCGGAAGGGAGTTTTTCGGGCAATCCGCCCGGAAGACTTCAGGATCTGAAATCCGGTATCACAGGTGTATGAGGCGGGTATTTTTTATGAAGCGTTTTTTTATGGTCTTATGGATGACGGTCATGATCCCCTATGTGACAACGCTGGCGTGGACAGGCCGGATCCGGACGGATACAGGGACGGAAGTCCCGGCGGAAGAGTTTCTTACCGGAGTCGTTGCGGCGGAGATCCCGGCAGAGTACGGGATCGAGACATTAAAAGCACAGGCGGTGCTTGCGAGGACATATATCTACCGGCTTGTGGATCCGGGGCTGGAACGTATCCGGGAAGAGGAACTGGACATAGATTGTCTCAGCATGAGGGAGATGGAGAAAAAATGGGGGAAAGAACATTTTAGAGAGTATTACGGGAAGATCCGTACCGCGGTGCAGGAGACAGAAGGACTCGTTGCGGAGTACGATGGGGAGCTGATCGAACCGTTCTACTGTGAGGCGTCGGCAGGAAAGACGAGGGAACTTGCCGCATATCCATATATCTGTTCTGTGGAGAGTCCGGGAGATCTGGAGGCAGGAGAATTTTTATGCGTCCGGACCTTTACGGAAGCGGAGTTTGCGGATAAGATCGGAAGAATCGGCGGGCCGCGTCCGGGAGCGGACGGCATTGCGGAAAAAATTCAGATCATCGAGCGGGATGATGCCGGGTATGTGAAGCGGGTGCAGATCGGGGATATGGATTACAGCGGGGATGAGGTCCGGGATTCTTTGGGGCTTTTATCGTCCTGCTTTCATTTTTCGTCTGCGGACGGGAAGATCCGGGTGTCATCGAAGGGGATCGGCAGCGGATACGGATTCTCCCAGGCTGGGGCGGATGCGATGGAGAGAGAGCAGGGGAGTGAGTTCCGGGAACTGTTGAAATATTATTTTCAGGGGATTGAGATCGTGAAAATTGCGGAGTAAAAGAAGATAAAAGGTGGATACTTCCAGAAAAAAGTATGATTTCGTGTATAACTTCACTGCCGCGGGTAAGAATATTACCGAGGTGATAAACGTGAAAGAAAGAGGAAATCAGCTTTTCAAGGACAAATTTGTCCTTGTCATGCTCGTACTTGGCCTGTTGACTATTGTTGCGGCAGCAGGCGCTGTAAGAATCCAGAAGGGGAGAGAAAATATCGGAGAGAGCCCCTATCTGGAGATCGAAGACCCGGACCATGTGATCGCAGGGGATTCCAACGCAGGAGCGGAGTCCGGCGGCGATACACTGGCGGGGGAACTGGCGGCATCGGGAGATGAAGCCGGGAATGGGGAATCTGCCGGAGACGGCACGGCTGTCGGTCTGGCGGACAATGAGAATGCTGCCGGAACTGGCGCTGATCCCGGCAATTTTGCCGGAGAAATTTCGATGGATACCGGTCTTGCTGATGCATCAGATAGCGCCCTGACAGGCGATAATCCCATGGCGGAAGCCGGTGCCGCTGTCAGCGAATCCCTGGTCCTCGATTTCGCAGACACAGACAAGCTCTCCTGGCCTGTGACCGGAAATATCGTTCTTGGCTACAGCATGGACACCACGACCTACTTCCCGACTCTGGACCAGTACAAAGTCAACCCCGCCAATGTGATCCAGAGCGAGGTCAGCACCCCGGTATCGGCTCCGGCGGACGCCAGAGTGGTCTCTGTGGGGACAAACGAGGAGATCGGTAATTATGTTGATCTCGATTTGGGAAACGGCTATACTGCCGTCTGCGGCCAGTTAAAAGAGATCCCTGTTGTAGAAAATGAATATGTCCGACAGGGAGATCTTCTGGGCTATGTCGCCGAGCCGACAAAATACTACGCGGTGGAAGGCACGAATGTGTTCTTCGAGTTTCTGAAGGACGGCGTGCCGGTGGATGCGCTGGATTTTCTGGAGTGAGAGATCACGATTACACGTAATTTGCAAAGTTAAGCCAAAAAGCCTTCAGGGAAGCTCTCTGGAGGTTTTTTTATATATCAGGAAATTTCAGGAAATTCCCTGTTGCATAAAAAGGCACTAACGTGCCAAAGATGCATATTCTAATATCAGAACAAATAAAGGAGACATTCGCATATGAATTGCAGAAATTCCGATCTGCCGGATACCGCTATGGCTCCGTCCTGCGGCTGCGGCAGAAGTCTGTCTGATATTTCCGGCCCGGGACCTGTTGTGCGTCCGGTGGCCAACTTTTGTTTTGACGACAATGATCCAAGATTTCCGATAGGAATGGGATATGTTCCGATGCAGATGTGGGGGACCATATATCCGTTAGCCAGAGGTTTTGTCCGGGGAACGATCTTCCCGTCCCTGGATCTTCCATTTGCCATGGGGAGGTGCAGAAGATGAGGGAACTATATCGATGCAGCATGATGCCGGGAATGCCGGCAGAACCTGTGAGTGACTCCCGCCTGTCAGCGCAGGATGTGATGCCTGTGTGCGGTACGTGCCAGAGTGCCGGGCGCATGGCCGCAGGGGATAAAGAACTGCTGATGCGTCAGATCATGGAAGCCGGTTTTGCGATGGATGACGTTGTCCTGTTCTTAGACACTCATCCGGAAAATCAGGATGCACTTCGCTATTACAAAACGGTCCGTGACATGCGTGACCAGTCCATGGCTGCCTATGAGAGGCGGTTTGGGCCGCTGAGATACACCGATGTCACGTCCATGTCCTGGAACTGGGTAACTGAAAAATGGCCATGGGAAGGAGGATGCTAAGATGTGGGTCTACGAAAAAAGATTGCAGTTTCCGGTAAATATAAAGGAACCGAATGCGAAGATGGCGCAGTTTATTATGAGTCAGTATGGTGGGCCCGACGGCGAGATGGGTGCATCCATGCGTTATCTCTCCCAGCGCTACTCAATGCCGTATGGGGAGCAGAAAGCGGTTCTGACGGATATCGGAACGGAGGAGCTCGCCCATCTGGAGATCGTTGCGGCGATCGTTCACCAGCTCACGAGAAACTTAACAGCGGAGGAGCTGGAAGCGCAGGGATTCGGCCCGTACTATATCGACCATACCACGGGGATCTGGCCTCAGGCGGCTGGCGGTGTGCCCTTTAACGCCTGCGAGTTCCAGTCGAAGGGCGATCCGGTGACGGATCTCTTCGAGGACCTTGCTGCGGAACAGAAAGCCCGGAGCACCTACGACAACATTCTTCGTGTCGTGACAGATCCCGATGTCTGCGAACCGATCCGTTTCTTAAGGAAGCGCGAGATCGTCCACTTCCAGCGCTTCGGAGAAGCCCTCCGCGGTCTTCAGGAGAAGCTGGACTCCAGAAACTTCTACGCTTTCAACCCAAGCTTCGATCCGCTGCCGGCTACGGCAGGAAATTCACGGTAGAAGAATAGAAAAAGAGATCCCGTTCCTTTTCCATAAAATTTATGGGAGGAAGGGATCTCTTTTCTCGTCAAACATCAGACCGGACTACATCTTGCACTGGAAGGAATCGCAGTCGGTACATTCCTTTTTTGTAGGATTGAGTTCATGTGTTCCTACATGGATACGGTCTAAGGTGCAGTAATCCACATTTTCCGCATGATGCACGCAGTTATGGATCGAGCACTGGATGCTGTCATTCTTTTCCTGATTCATCATTTCTCACCACCTTTTTCTGGGATGGTATCAGTATAACCGGACGGCAGAAAATGATGCTGGAAGAAAATGACAGGAACTTATGCGACGGTCTGAAAAAAGCCATTTCACCCGGAATCCAATAACTTAAGCATTTCCTGTTTTCTTATAGGAACCGGAAAAATATTTCATGATATCACGTCTCGTGATAATTCCGATAAAGGATTTATTGTCATCGAGTACCGGGACGAAGTTCTGCTGCATCGCCTTATCCAGCAGATCTTCCATCTTTGCTCCGGCGTTTACCGGGCTGTTGTCCTGACGGCGCTTTACCTCCATGACGGAGATCAGCTCCATATCCTTTAAACTCTGGTTCAGATGGCTCTTCATGTACCAGAGCAGGTCGCCCTCCGTCAGCGTTCCCGCATACCGTCCTTGTTTCGTAAGGATCGGCAGGGCGGAGTAGCGGTGCGCTTCCATCAGGTCGATCGCTTCTCTCAGGTTCGCGTCAGAATAGATAAATGCCACATCACTCTTTGGTGTCAGAAAAAACAGAATATTCATGTGTCTCTCCTTTAATATCCAAGATCTTCATTGATAAATACCATTTCAACTTCCATTCCGGTACAGGGGCGTTCTAAGATCAGGATCGCGTTACAGATCCGCTCCGGACTGTTGCAGTCATAGCACTTTTTGTCATCGGACACGACGCATGGAGTCTTCTTGTTAAAACGCGCCGCGTTCTTTGGACAGGCGATATTTCGCGCGCGATCCATTGCGGAGGACAGATCCGGCGCGATTTTATTTTTCCCGATCACATAGTATACTCGTTTCGGTCCAAATAAGCTCTCGGAAAGACGGTTTCCGGTCCCGTCGATGTTGATGATCTGGCCGGTCGCGGCAGCGGCGTTGGTGCTCAGGATATATACGGTGGAATCTTTTGCCTTGATCCTCGCATCCGGTCCCTGTTCCCAGTGCCAGATCACTTCGTTGTTTTTTCCGAGGATCTCAAAGAGATTCATCTCTTTTGCGGTGATAGAGCCGCCAAAGCCGACTTTCTCGCCCTTGATCTGGTCGCTCAGATAAGCGGCAGCTTCCTCCGTTGTCTCGAAATATGATGTATGAAAACGATGGTTTTCAAAGTTCTTTTTTAATACTGCGTAATCCATAAGTTCTCGATGTTCCTCCTTCGGGTACAGGCGGCAGCAGCCGCCGGGTCAGTGACGCAAAAACCGGTCCAAAAGCAACAGCGGATCAGCTTTTTCTTGCGTAAACAGAGTCATGATACTTCACCATGACTCGTCTATTGACATTATAGCATAAATTGTAACAAAAAGAGGGAAGAAAACATGAATTATTTGTGAAAAAATTCGAAAAGAGTCATAGTATATGAAAAAAGGTTCCTGCCTGGAGTTCTTTGGATGGGTGATTTTGATATCATATTGACATTTAAAAAAAAATAGAATATGATGTAGGCAGCTAAGAAATGTGGTGAACTTTTCTCATGCGACGCAAAAACCCCAGAGGCTGCCACCTCTGGGGTTTTCTTGTTCGTTACGGTGAACCACTCCGCATAGGCTGTTGCTGCCTATTTATCTCTGTCCAGCCATTTGCATATGTAGCAGCTAACTACACCTGCTATAACAGAGACAAGAAATGTGGTGAACAATTCGGTCATGGACGCACACCTCCTTTCTGCTGGAGGTTCGGCAGCGTTTACAGCATATCACATTTTATATTGATATTCTACAATTTTCTATTAATGAAAACTATGATAGATATAAAAAAAGAAGCTGTATGGAAGTTCCATACAGCTTCATGACCTGTCCGGGAATCGAACCCGGGTTTACGCCGTGAGAGGGCGTCGTCTTGACCGCTTGACCAACAGGCCTTAGTATTTAAGTAAGTCGAGGCGACAAGATTCGAACTTGCGACCTCTGCGTCCCGAACGCAGCGCTCTACCAAACTGAGCCACGCCTCGATGTTCTTGAGCGTTTGTTTTGCGCTGTTTACCAGCGACTTGTATATATTATCATGACTCAGAAAAAAATGCAAGCGTTTTTTTAAGAAAATTTCAATTTTTCCAAAAAAAGTTTTTTCGGCGAATTTTCCGGGTTCGGAGAAATCCCCGCAAAGCCTTATTTTATAAGGAAAAACAGCGCTTGAAAAACGCTCACCGCCTTCGTGATATTCCGCGATAAGTCAGGCAAACAGATAGGAAATCATAATTTCTCGATCCAATGGTTTTCCTCTACCAGCCTGCGCAGCTCCCTCAGGCAGATCCCGATCGGGGAGTCCGGCATCACATTCTGATCTTTCCGGTAGATCGCGTAACAGGTCTTCGACGGCGGCGGATCCAGCAAGGGGATCACATGAAGCGTTTCCGGATGTACGAACATATTGAAGACTGAAGACGGAACGATCGCCCAGTAATCATGCCAGTCATTGTACTCGAGAGACCAGGCAAAGATATGTTATATTGTTCTCAGAGCACTCCTGATTGAATCATAGTTCAGTACAGTCTGCTATGCAGAATTGTTTTTCAAGCGATTGACGGAATGAATAAAAAGGCTACCGCATTTCTACTCCTGCGGCAGCCTTAAAAAGAGGGGATTTATATTATAAATGTTTTTAAATTAAGGGAGGGACCGACAGAACGTTCTGCCGGTCAAGTATGAAAAAGTATATTTTGTTCCAGGCTTGCTATCCTGTTACGCTTTATAGGATAGTGGAAAAATGTGTTGAAATATTGTGTTGTGTGTGAAAAAAGTGTGAAATTATGAAATATGAGGGACGTGGCGGATTAGTTTACCTGCCTTCACACCATTATAAATTCCGTGTTCCACAATTTTTTCTCCTCGAATCCAGACCAGTTCAATGCCAGTGCCTCTTTTGGAAAAATCCGTAAAATCTGCCTGATCAGATACGGTATGAGGATCGAACAGAACCAGATCTGCGTCCATGCCCGGTCGGATTAGTCTGATCCCGGACGGAATGTGCAATCCGGGACAGGTCTGCGTCCATGCCCGGTCGGATTAGTCCCTTTCCCTTCAGCTGATAGACGGAAGCTGGAAGAGAGGTCATTTTCCGGACAGCCTCCTCAAGGGAAAGAACATTTTTTTCGCGGACGTAATGTCCGAGTACCCGCGTAAACGTTCCGAATGCTCTGGGATGAGCGCCGGAACACCCTTTGTAGTAAAGCCCGTCGGAGCCGATCATGGAATGGGAAAATTGAAGTACCCGGTTTACATCCTCATCCTGCATACAGTGGTAAATACCGTTCGTAGTCAGCCGGTCATCATAGAGAACATCCATGACCAGTTCACAGGGATCCAGGTCAAGCCGTGAGGCGAGATCGCAAACCATCTGTCCCGTATAATCAGGATGAGTGACAGATGCGCCGAACATGGTTGTCCCGAATCGTTCTTCCGGCATCATTCCTGCCAGGATCGCATCGCGCATCTTCCTGCGGCCGGATGGATCCGACAGCATCTGCAGAAGCTTTTCTTCTCCCAGGACATGCATGGACTGGGGAATCCGGGATTTCAGACCGGTGGAGGATGCTGTGTAAGGATAGACATCGCAGTAAACGGAATGTCCCTGCTGATTTACCTCCTGCATGAGAGAAATCGTAGCAGCGGTTTTTCCCCAGTTTGGACGGTTGATTGCCTTGTGATGGGAGATGACAAGCGTACAGCTGCTTTGTGCCGTGGCCTGTACCATCTCTGTGACGGATTCCACAAGCTGATTACCTTCACTCCGGATATGGGCAGAGGTGATGCCGCCGAAACGCGCTGCGACGGAAGAAAGGACTGCAAGTTCAGAAGAGCCGGCATAGCACCCGGCAGGATACTGAAGCCCATAGGAGATTCCAAGAGCACCCGCCTCCATGCATTCCTGTAGAATTGCTTTCATGTGTTCCAGTTCGGCCGGATCCGGTTCACGGTCCGCCATTCCCATAACTGCGGCACGGAGCGTTCCATGTCCGACGCAGACGGCCATATTTGTTCCAAGCGGGCGGTCCATCATATCCAGATAGCCGGCGTAGGAAACTCTTTTTGTGGCGGAGGAGGAAAAGTCGTAATGAACGACGGTGGCGGCTGTTTCCAGGCAGCTTTCCAGGTGTTCCATAGAAAACGGAGCGGCGGAAATTCCGCACATGCCCGCGATCAAAGTGGTGACTCCCTGTTCCGCCTCCTGGAAAAAAGTATCGTCGAGATCAGCCATCATGTCGCCGTGGCTGTGGGAATTTATGAATCCGGGCGCCAGGGTGAGTCCGTGGGCATCGATCACCATGCCCGCCTGCTGCGGATCCTGTTTCCCGATGGCTTTGATCGTTCCATCCTCAATAAGGACATCCGCAGGGAAAGCGGGAGTTCCGCTTCCGTCAATAACATATGCATTCTGAATTATAAATTTTTTCATATTCGTTCCTCGATTTTCAATGGATGATTTGACATGCCGCAGGATAGAAAAAACAGCCCGCCGGATTGGAAGGCGGGCTGTTTCAGGTAAGTTAAAGAGTCGGAGCGTAGCCCGGTCCCATCGGGATCCCGAGGGCGATCCAGATCATTAAGAACACGATCCAGACACCGCCGGCGATCAGAGTGTAGGGCAGCTGGTAGGCAATACAGGTTCCTGTCTTGGCGCGCGGCTCGTACTGCTGTGCATATCCGAGGAGAATCGCAAGGTACGCGAGAGTCGGGCAGATATTGTTGGTGATTCCATCGCCCATTCGGTATGCAACCTGTACGGAAGCCGGATTGACACCGGCGATCATGAACATCGGAACGAAGATGGAAGCTAAGAGTGCCCATTTTCCGTTCGCGGAACCCATGAACAGGTTGATGAAAGCGGTAAGAACAACGAATAATCCCATGAGGATCGGTGCAGGAAGTCCGAGTCCGTTTAATCCACCGCCGCAGATAACCGCGATCACGGTTGCGATCTTGCTGGAACCGAATACGGAGATGAACTGGAAAGCAAAGAAGCAGATCAGGAAGAAGCTTGCGAGTGTACCGAGTTCTTTCTGCATCATCGGAATCGTGTCGCCGAATTTCTTGATCGTTCCCGCAATTTTTCCGTATACATAGCCGGATACAAAGAAAAGCGCAAAGATGATAGTCGGAATACACTTAAAGAGATAACCGGTCATGATCGTGCCGCCTTCCGGAGCCTGGAACGGAAGACCCGGCAGGCAGAGAATTGCACACACGATGAGAACAGCAGCGATTCCGAGAAGTCCGCCCTTTAAAGCCTTGCGTTCCAGATCCGTCATCGGTGTGTACTCTTCGTTCGGCTTGATACCGGAAGTTCCGAGATTTTCTCTCTTAAGGCGCGGCTCAACAACTTTCAGGCTGACAAAAGCGCAGAGGAACATTGTGATAAAAGTGGAGACAAACATGAAGTACCATCCCATGACAGGGCTTGCTGTGTAGCTGGGATCCAGAGTCTGGGCTGCCGCCTCTGTCAGGGCAGCGAGGGAAGCATCTACAGATCCAGGAAGAAGGTTTGCGCCAAAGCCGATGGAAACGGATCCATATGCCAGGAAAAGACCATCTAACGGGTTACGGTTGGAAGACACATAGAGCATGGCTACAAGCGGTGGGAAAACGATAAATGCGGCATCACCGGCGAGATTGGCGAGAACGCCGATAAATGCAACAATGAGCGCCATTTTCCATTCATTTGCAGTTGCGCCCGCACTTTTCAGTGCTGCATTCAGCATGCCGCTGTGGGTAGCGACAGCCATACCGAGAGTACAGATCGGAACAGTGAGCATAGGAGCAAATGTCATCCAGGTCTTACCCATGTCTTTCAGAAAATCAGCCCATGCTGCGGAAGTCATCATATTGATAACGGTGACGGTCTCTCCGTTTGTGGGGTTGATAACGGATACGCCCATCGTTCCCAGGATGCAGGACGCAGCCAGGGCGATGACCTAGAGACAGATGAAAAGATAGACAGGGTGGGGGATTTTGTTTCCGAGGCGCTCAACAGCACCGAGGAATCCGGAGGAGCGGGTTTCAGTAGTTGTAGATGTGTTGTTTGCCATAGTGATACTCTCCTTTTCTGGTATTTGTGAAAATATGTATGGTTACAGGTAAATGCTGCATATCACCTCCAGCCAGATAAAAAATTGGGGTCAGATAAGGAAATATATTTGCAAAACTCTGTATCTTGGAATGAGGGATATCCCAGGATGAGAGAGTGATGCCGAAGTAAAAATTTTGGAACTCAGATCACGGGTCCGAGGCAGAAGATGTCCATAGAGCCGAAATAGCAGAGGGCCTCATTCTTTGTCATCTGCCCGGAAAGAACCTTCAGGAGAAGATCAAACGCCTCCTCACCGACTTCCTCAATACTCTTTTCGCCGAGAATGATCCGTCCGGCATTGAGATCCATGTCATGCTGCATCCGTTCATAGGTATTGGGATTTCCGCAGATCTTTATGACCGGCATGGACGGAAATCCCTGTGGAGCTCCGCGTCCAGTGGAGAACATCATAACTTGTGCACCGGTGCAGGCCATTCCTGTGAGAATCTCGGGTTCTCTTCCCGGGGCATCTTTGATCCAGAGGCCTTTTCGGCCGTCAATCCGGTCGCAGTATTCCAGAACTCCCTGAATCGGCCGATGACCGGATTTTACGATAGCGCCCAGGCTTTTTTCCTCAATGCTGGAAAGTCCGCCTTCAATATTTCCGGGTGTAGGCTGTCCGCCTCGCATGTCTTCTCCCACGGCCTTTGCCCTGTTTTCCATTCTGTTTACGATCTCATAGATCTTCTGACCGATAGGTCCGTCAGGACCGCCGACGGCACGGTTTGCCAGAATGTGCTCGCCGCCGAGGAACTCGGTCGTTTCCCCGAAGATCACGGTTCCTCCGAGATCCACAAGCTTGTCCGCAACATATCCGATCACGGCGTTTGAAGCGAGACCGGAGGTCGTGTCGGAAGCGCCGCACTTGATGGACATGATAATTTCGGAAGCATCAACTGTTTCCCGCTGAAGACCGGAGATCTCCATGACGAGCTTCTGGGCGGCATCGATACCGGCCTGGATCGCCCGGGAGGTTCCTCCGAGCTCCTGGATCCGGATGATCTCCACTGGTTTTCCGGAAGCTGCAATCTCCCGGACAATGCGTTCGTGGTCAGTTCCCTCGCACCCGAGGCTGACGATCAGGGCAGCGCCGATATTGGCGCTCTGTCCGAGATTGGAGAGGACATCTGTGACGCGTTTCAGGTCGAGAGGAAGCTGGCAGCATCCTTGGTGGTGGAAATATCCGATAGTTCCCTGTACCTGGCGGACGATCGCCTGCGCGACGTCATTGGCACAGATCACGCTGGGAATTACGGCAACAAGATTTCTGGAACCGACCCCGCCGTTTTTGCGCCGGTAGCCTTTAAATGTATAACTCATACGGACCTCCTTACAGATCGCCTCTGCCGCGGCGTGCGTCGAGATTGTGTACGTGTACATAATTCCCTTTTTTGATCGGGTGGCTGGCAGTTCCGATACACTCTCCGTATTTCATGATGAGATCGCCCGGGGCCAGATCACAGAGAGCAATCTTGTGACCATAGGGGATATCGTCGAGAAGAGTGATGGTTTCGGAATGTCCTTTCTTATCATGGATCTCAACGGACATTCCCTTTTTCATGCCGTTTGCAAAAATTGTAGCGACATTGTCCAGATCATCGATCTTTAATGCGAGGTTTTCGCTCAAGCCTGTCCCTCCTTTACTGCGAGAACAGCGACTCCGTCAGGAATCACAACGACGCTGGCATCTTTTCCGACAAGATCGTAAGCTTTCTGCAGCGCTTCATCGGGGCTGGAAGCCGGGATCATATTTGCTTTCCGCACCAGGTCGTGATCGAGGTAAGTGGTGACGAGAATGACGGTATGTTTTTTCAGGATACGGGAGTAGATCTGGGCACACCATTGTTCTGGAATGGTCTCTTTTGGAGGAATTTTTGATAAATATTCATCTATTTCCTCCACGGAACCTTTGACGATCAGCTTCTCAAAATGGGTTCCGCTCATACCGTCGATGCAGGAGGCACACATGATGATGACTCCGCCCTCCCTGCAGCACGCTTCAGCGGTTGCCACAGCCTTCGGACTCTGATAAAGATTCTGATCCAACGGGTAGCCGCCGTTTGAGGTGATGACGATATCGCCGGTGGTGCAGGGGCACTGGGCGAGACTGCGCACGAAGGAAACACCTTTTTCGTGGGCCTGTTCCAGATCTCCGGCAAATGCGGCAATCACCTGCTTCTCGGCGTTCAGCGCTACATTCAGGATGAACTGTACATTGACGGCTCTGGCAGCACATACCATATCTTCGTGGATCGGGTTGTGTTCCAGGACACCGGTTGTGGAAAACGGGCTGGAAATCGCCTTGTAGGAGTGATTCTCATTTACAGTCGCAGCGTTGCAGATGCCGGGAAGAATACTTTTTCGTCCGCCTGAAAATCCGGCAAAGAAGTGCGGCTCAATGAAACCTTCCGTAACGAGCAGATCACACCCGAGTGCCAGACGGTTTACCCAGAGCTCTGCGCCGGATGGAAGTTCACGGACAAACGCAAATTCCTCATTCTGGAATGCATGGTTTACAGATATTTTTTCGTGATCGACAATATCATCCCCGAACATGCGGCGCTGTTCCTCCTCGGTCGTCTCCCGATGGAGTCCGGTGGCGATCAGGATGATGATGTCTGCATCAGGATTTCCTTTGCGGATTTCCTTTAAAAGGATCGGCAGCGTCAGTCTGCTGGGGACAGCCCTGGTGTGATCGCTGGTGACAAGAACGACTTTATTTTTCCCTTTTGCAAGTTCGGAGAGCTTCGGGGTGCCGATGGGATGTTCCAGGGCATCCTCGATGAGTTCCTTCGGGGATTTCTCCGGAACGTAGTCCTCTGTCTTTGCCGTGATGACTGTTTTCAGATTTTTTTCTTCCACGTGCAGATCCATGGAAGAGGTGTAGTACGGGATGGAGATGGTTCTTATCATGCAGTACCTCCTTTTTATGACTGAGAGTGTTTTTCAAGATAATTCCAGGCGAGAGCCGCATGCATGGCGGATGCAAGTGGAAGAGCACGTTCATCAATATCAAAGCTGGAGGAGTGAAGGGGCTTATCAATGCCTGCCTCTTTATTTCCGGTTCCCATCCAGAAGAATGCACCTTTTCTGGCTTCTGCGAAATATGCGAAGGATTCGCAGCCGAGACTGCCGTGGGGCAGATCGATCACATGACCGGAACCGAGGATCATATCGGCGGTCTCTCTTACATGTTCTGCCATATCCGGGTCACAGATCAGTGCCGGATGACTTCTCTGGCGTTCGAATTCATAAGTTCCGCCGAAGGTCATAGTGATTCCCTTTAAGATCTCATCAATTCTGCGGTTCAGCATTTCACGGGTTTCGGGGTTGAACGTGCGGCAGATACCGTTTATCTCCACTTCATCACAGATAATATTTCGGGCTGTTCCGCCTTTGATCTGATCGAAGGTGATGATCGCGTGGCTGAATGTATCTTTTTCTCTTGCCATCATGGTCTGGACAGCTACGAGAAAGTGCGCGGCGATCATCATGGCATCGATTCCGAGGTGCGGGTAAGCGCCGTGGGCGGTTCCTCCTTTTATATGCAAAGTCTGTGAAGTGTAAAATTATAAGGATTCCATTGTATCTTTCAGTCTCTTTAAGCCGGCTTCAACAAGTCTTGTCGGGGCGGCGAGATTCCAGCGCTCGAAACCTTCACCCTCACTGCCAAAAATATAGCCGTCATCGAAAAAGAGATTTGCCTTTGATTTCAACAGCTCAGCGAGCTCTTTTCCTTCAATTCCGTATTTTCGGAAATCCATCCAGAGGAGATAAGTACCTTCCAGGTTGATGATCTGGATCTTTGGAAGCTCTTTCCGGCAGAAATCGGTGATCAGCTTATAGTTTGTCTCGATCACGGAAAGCATCTCCTGATACCATTCTTCTCCGAAGGTGTAGGCGAGTCTGGTGGCCTCGTAGCCGAGAATATTGCATTTCGGATTGATCTCGGTGGTTTTCTGGTGTTTCAGGAACGCTGCGCGGATCTCAGGATCCTTGATGATAATGGCAGATGTCTGGAATCCGGCAAGGTTGAATGTCTTGCTGGCTGCGGTACAGGTCATGGAATGGTCTGCGAACTCCTGCTTGATGGAGGCAAATGGAATATGGACATGACCAGGCATGATCAGATCGCCGTGGATCTCGTCGGAGCAGACGAATACATGGTGCTTCATGCAGATATCTCCCATCCGCTCCAGTTCTTCGCGGGTGAATACACGGCTGGTCGGGTTCTGCGGATTGCAAAGGATAAAGAGTTTTGTGTGGGGATCGGCGGCATTTCTCTCAAAATCTTCAAAGTCGATCTCGTAATGATCGGTTTTCAGGGTGAGGGAACTTCCCATGATGATGCGTCCGTTGGCGGTGACCGCATTGTACATCGGGTAGTAGGTCGGGGTAAGAAGGAGAACACCGTCCCCAGGTTCTGTCAGAAACTGAACCGCATTATGAAAGGCATTCACAACGCCCGGGGTGCTCATGATCCAGTCAGGCTGGATCTCCCATCCATGGTGATCCTTCTGCCATCTGCACACGGATTCGAAGTATGTTTTTGTCGGATTTGCGTAACCCGGAACATAAGTATCGATATAAGTCTTTAGACCATCACGGATCTCCGGCGCAATCTGAAATTCCATATCGGCGACAGAGAAAGGAATGACTTCCTCCGGTTTGTGGATCGTATAGTTTTTCATCTCATTCCATTTTCCTGAACCGACATCGTTTCTTGGGGTGCAGTCTGTAAAATTATATTTCATAAATAACCTCCTTGAAGCTTAAAGCTGCTTCTGAATCGCCTGAAAGTAATCCTCTTCGCTGAGATATGTTTTTCCGTCATCGAGGGAGTAGGTCCGCGCGGCTCTTTCCGTGATGTGGGAGAACATGGCAAGTCTTGTTTCACCCATCAGGTGACCGATCTCCAGTCCGCTGATCCGGTTTCCTTTTCCGTCCTCACCGAAGAGTGTCACCTCATCGCCGATCTTGCAATCCACATCGGTCACGTCGAGAAAGCTCATATCCATACAGGTCCCGACAAAACGGCAGCGGACTCCGTTTATGAGCGCGGGAGCGCCGCTTACGGCAAAACTGCGGGTATATCCGTCACCGTATCCGATACCGATGACAGCGACCTTTGCGGGGTGATCCGGCATAAAAGTACGCCCATAACCGACGCTTTCCCCGGGGACGATCTCCCGGATATTTACGATCATGGTCTTCCAGCTTCCGGACTCCTCGACGCCGATGGGATTCCAGTCATTCTGGATGGAGGAGTAGCCGAGATAGAGGCTTCCGGTCCGTACATGGGTGCAGACGGAATAGGCTTCTTTTAACCATGCGGTCGCCCCTGTGTTGCAGCAGTGTACATAACGCGGAGTGATCCCGGCTTCCCTGATCTGGGAAAGCCCCTCAAGGAAACGGGAAAACTGTTCTCTTGTAAAATCATTCCCTTTTCCTTCGTTCGCCTGATCTGCCGTTGCGAAGTGTGTGAAAACACCGTCGATTTCAATATTACCGAGTCCTTTTATACAGGAGAGAAGGTCAGAAAGTTCTTTCCCAGGCCGTGCACCGATCCGGTTCATGCCGGTCTCGATCTTAATGTGGGCTTTCACGGAAGCCAGTCCCTGCTTTTTTGCCTCTTCGCTGAGGCGTTTTGCGTCTTCGACGCGGAAGAGCGGAATTTCGATCTTACGTTTGACGATCGTGGGGATCTGGAAAGCAGGAACGGGGCCAAGAATTAAGATCCCGCAGTCCGGACAGCCGGAATCCTGGATCTGGCATGCCTCAAAGAGACGGGCAACGGCCAGAAAACGGATCCCGCAGCGGCGGACAAGGAAATTCGCGACGGCGGCAGTTCCGTAGCCGTAAGCGTTGCTTTTTACGACAGGGATCAGCCCCAGCCCACCGGTGTAAGCTCTTATTTTATCAATGTTGCGCCCAATCCGGCTCAGATTGATCTCAAGACGGCTGTTATAGCAGTTTAAATCCATTCGATCCATAAATACGTGATACCTCCTTTGAAAAAACGGCGGGAAGCAAAGAAGCTCCTCGCCGTTGAGACCTGAAAGAAGTTATGATTTTTTGTTGATCGGTGCCTGATCTTTCGGGATCCGTTTTCCTGTTTCCGGATCAACATACCAGATACCGTATCCGGTAGCTGCTGCGATCAGGGACAGGATCGGAACGATGTAGCATAAGAGAACCCAAGGGATATACTGGGAGTAGAGGACTCCGAGAGTTCCTGTAAAGTATACCGCGTTTGTATGCCACGGCATCAATGTTCCGCCTAAGGTACCGCAGTCCTCCATGGTTCTGGAAAGGACATTCGGATCAACGCCTTCTTTTTTGTAGATCGGAGCAAAGAGTTTACCTGTTACAACGTGTGCCATGGACATTGTACATCCGATCGCACCGGAGATATAGGATACGAGCATTGTACTGAGTACGAGGTGGAATACTGTATGGATCCGTTTCACAAGTCCACCGATCAGATTCATGAGTACGCCCATACGGTCAAGCATGCCGCCAAGTCCCATGGCAAAGATCATGATCATCATAATATCATACATGCTGGAAAGTCCGCCGCGATTTAAAAGCTTATCGACAAGGAAGATGCCGGAGTCAATGGAGAATCCTTTGTGCATGACTTTGATGCAGTCGAGAATTCCTGCGCCCTGGGAGATCATAGCGGAACCGGCTCCAAGAAGCGCGCCGATAAGGATTGTCGGGAGTGCCGGAATCTTGAAGAGCAGCATCACGATAACGAGAACGATGGGGATCAGTGGAATAATACCGATATTGAAATTGTCGGCGAGACCGCCCATGTATTCGATAACAGTAGTTGGATCATAGTCCGCAACGGAATAGCGGGCACCTGCGATACCAAAGATCACGAGACAGATCAGCCAGCCCGGAAGAGTGGTATAGCACATGGAACGGATATGCCCGAAAAGTGTGCCGCCTGCCATCGCAGGTGCAAGGTTTGTAGTATCAGAGAACGGGGACATCTTATCACCGAAAAGAGCACCGGAGATAACTGCACCGGCAACCAGTCCCGGAGGAAATCCCATGGAAAGACCAATTCCCATGCAGGCAAGTCCTGCGGATGCTGCGGAACCATAGGAAGTTCCTGTGAATACCGACAGGATAGAGCAGAGGATTAATGTGCACGGAAGGAAAATGTTCGGGTTGATGAGTTTCAGTCCATAATAGATCATGGTAGGAATCGTTCCGCCGAGGATCCATGTTCCGATCAGACAGCCGACAGCTGCAACGATGCAGACAGATTGGAATCCATCACGAACACCCTGTAAAGCGTATCCTTCAACGACATCCCATGGAAGCTTGCGGATCTTACAGTACAGGAAAATAATGAGCCAGGTCAGAAGAAGCGGAACAGCCAGATTCAGGCCGCCTCTTACGCAGAAGACGATCTCTGCAATGATGACGAGCATCAAAATAATGGAATCAGTCAATGAAATACGAATGTTCTCAGTCTTTTTCTCCATGTATATCCCTCCATATGTAAATGTGTGAAACAGGGGAACCATCCATGGCTGTTTTACCATGGATGGTCATGGTCTTGCAGGATCCGGCAAAGAAAAGATCCTGTGGGCAACATTATTTCTTAAGCTCAGAAACCATCTCCTTTATCCGGCGAAGGCCTTCTTCAATATTTTCATCGGATGTTGCGTAGGAGATACGAACATATTTACCGGTGGTTTCGCCAAGGCCGATAGCCGGAACAGTTGCAACATATTTCTCTTCCAGCAATTTCTGGGAGAATTCGGAACTCGTCATACCGAGACCGGATACGTCTACCATGATGTAGAATGCGCCGTACGGTTTGCTGTAGGAAAGTCCCGGAATCTCATCAAGACCATCCATGAACATCTGTCTGCGTTTTGCAAATGCATCGTGCATCTCAACAACTTCTTTTCTGGTACGCTTGGTGTCCATTGCCTCGGAGAGGGCTACCTGGATGAAAGTCGGAGAGCAGGTTGTGGAATACTGATGGGTACGAAGGATTTTGTCCGCAAATTTCTTTGCTGTAGAAAGATATCCGATACGCCAGCCAGTCATTGCAAAGGTTTTCGAGAATCCACTGATGATAATGCTGTGGTCCTTCATTCCCGGGAAGGAAGCAATGGAGTAGAAGGTTGCTCCGTCGTATACCAGACGGCTGTAGATCTCATCGGAGAGGATCAGGAAGTTGTGCTCAACAGCAAGTTCACAGAGCTCTTTCAGTGAATCATAATCGAAAACAGCACCGGTCGGGTTGCACGGGTTGTTGATGATCACCATTTTTGTCTTATCCGTGATCGCTTTCTTTACAGCCTCAATGTCCAGCTGATATCCTTTTGCACCGTCCAACGGAATGTCAACAAAGTTGCCGCCGCACATATTGACGAGACATTTATAGGAGACGAAGGACGGAGTGAAAACAATAACATCATCGCCTTCATCGACGAAAGTCATGATCGCATTGTTGAGAGCCTCAGCGGCACTGCTTGTGACAAGAATCTCTGTCTCCGGATCATAATCGACGGTTGTCTCACGTTTGATATAGTCGTGAAGAACTTTTCTTAAAGCCGGATATCCGCGGTTGGAAGTATATTTACTCTGATTGTTTGTGATCGCGCGGATCGCTGCTTCCTTGATATCGGACGGAGTGTTGAAGTCCGGCTCACCTGCACTGAACGGAATTACCGGCTTTCCCTCGGAACGGAGAACGGAAGCACGGTCAAGGATCGTACGGATCAGGGAAGGGGTTACTTTTTCAAGACGTTTTGCACCAACAGCTAAATCGTAATTTTTATTCATACACAGATCCTCGCTTTCTATCGTAATGGGATGATTTATTTCTTGTAAACGCTCTTGTCGACAACATCCGGCCATTCAGTTCCGTTTAAGATCGCCAGACATCCTTTGACACTGTTAACATGCATTCTTGCCTTCGCCTCTTTTGTGAGAGCTGCAAGATGCGGCGTTACGATCATGTTCTTACAATGGAAGACCGGATTATCGAGAACAGCAGGTTCCTCGCTGAATACGTCGATTCCGGCTGCTGCGATCACATCGTTGTTCAGCGCATCTGCCAGGTCCTTCTCATTTACGATCGGACCGCGGCTCGTGTTGATGAGGATCGCGCTCTTTTTCATAAGATGAAGTTCTCTCGAGGAGATCATATTGGTTGTCTCCGGTGTCAGCGGATTGTGGATCGTGATAAAATCGCAGTCTCTTAAGAGATCATCCATATTTTCATAGTATTCACATCCGGCAGCTTCCACCTTTGCGCGGTTCTTTGAATGGCTGAACCCTGCGGTCTCCATGCCGATTCCCTTGCAGATCGCTGCAACCTTGGCACCGATCGCACCGACACCGATGATTCCAACTTTCTTACCGGAAAGCTCAATGGCTTTTCCGGCATCGCGGATCTTCCAGTTCCCTTTTCGCAATTCCTCATCAGATTCGGAAAGATTTTTCGCCGCTGCAAACATCAGTGCGACGGTGTGTTCGGCAACGGAGAGACTGTTTGCACCTGGAGTGAAGACCACCGGGAGCTTTTTGCCTGAGGCATGTGCAACGTCAACACGGTCATATCCGACACCGGTGATTCCGATCACCTTTAAATTCGGGCAGGCATCGATCACTTCTGCGGTACACTGTCCGACACGGATGACCAGGGCATCGGCTTCCTGGATCTTATCAATATAGGAAGGAAGATCCGGAGAATTGGCAATATAAACGTCGGCACCAGCTTCCTTTAGGACCTTCATTGCGGCTTCGTCAAGTGGTTGTGTCAATACAAATTTCATAAGCATTTCCTCGATTCTTATTTTTTCGTATCTGTATAATCATACCATCCTTTTCCGGTTTTTCTACCAAATTCTCCCTTTTTAAATTTCTCAACAGCGAGAGGATGAGGTGCATCGAACGGATCATGGGACTCCGCATAGCGGTCACATCGAACATAATAGTAAACATCGATTCCGGTCAGATCCATTAATTTAAACGGTCCCATCGGATAGTTCAAACCTTTCTCACAGGCAGTATCAATATCTTCAACCGTTGCGATTCCCTTTTCGAGAAGGGAGAGAGCCTCGTGAGTGACAGCTGCATTGATCCTGTTTGCGACGAATCCAGGAATCTCTTTCTGAATGACGATCGGGCTTTTTCCAGTGTTCACTGCGAATGCCTTCGCAATTTCGATCGTTTCATCGGAAGTGTGCGGTCCCTTTACAAGTTCCACAAGCTTCATGACGAGTGCCGGATTGAAATAATGGACATTCAGAAGTCTGGAAGGATTTTCAGTCACATCAGCAAGTTTGGAACTTACAATGTTTGAACTGTTTGTGGAGAGAATCGCATCCGGTTTGCAGATCCGGCTGATTCTCTGGAAAAGTTCACGTTTAACTTTCAGATCCTCAATGATCGCTTCGATGATAAAATCTGCTTTCGCTGCGGCACCGTCAACATCGCTTGTGATAGTAAGATGCTGTTTTACAAAATCGGCTTCCTCGGCGGTGAGACGCCCTTTTTCAACGCGACCCTTCAGATAGGTATCGGCCCAGGCAGAAGCTTTCTCAACAGCCTTTTCAAAACTGTCACAGAGGATCACGTTGTATCCAAGCTTCCTGCCGTTGATCGCTGTATTCATTGCGATCTGCTGTCCCATAGCTCCGGCCCCAATGACAGCGATCGTTTTTAAATCCTGTGAATTCATAATGTTACCTTTTCCTTTCTGATATTTTCAAAACAGGCATCCATTCTGTATTGAAAAAGATTCGGCATGATCAGCACAACTCGATGAGAGTTGCCATGGACTGTCCGCCTCCGATACAGAGAGTGGCAAGTCCTTTTCTTCCTCCGGTCCTCTTTAAGTTATGGATCAGAGTGACGATCAGGCGGGCACCGGTGCATCCCAGCGGATGTCCAAGTGCAATAGCACCGCCGTTGATATTTACTTTTAATGGATCGAGTTCCAGATCACGGATACATGCAACAGCCTGAGCTGCGAATGCCTCGTTTAATTCAACAAGGTCGAGATCTGCAATACTCCAGTTATTCCGTTCAAGGATCTTCTTTGTTGAAACGACAGGTCCGTATCCCATGATCTCAGGATCAAGAGCAGCTGCTGTGACATCGACGATCTTTGCGAGCGGCTTCACGCCGGTTTCTTTAACCTTTTTCTCACTCATAAGAACGAGACAGGCGGCACCGTCATTGAGACCGCATGCATTTCCGGCAGTTACGGTTCCGTCAGGTTTTACGATCGGTTTCAGCTTTGCAAGTACTTCCATGGTAGTTGTCGGCTTTACAAATTCATCGGTATCGAAGATAAAACTGGATTTCTTTTCCTTTACTTCGATCGGAAGGATCTCTTCTTTAAAATATCCGGCAGCGATCGCCTCGGCAGCCCGGTGCTGGCTTTCTACTGCGAAGGCATCCTGTTCTTCCTTTGAAATGTGAAAACGTTCAGCGACATTTTCAGCTGTCTTTGACATGCTGAGCCCGCTTCCATATACGGAATATGGCTGGGCCGTCGTTCCGGCTTCAATGTTGGAATCAACCAGTGTGTTCTTGTTGCCGCCCCAGCGGGTGCCGCGAAGATAGATCGGAGCACGGCTCATATTCTCAGTTCCGCCTGCAACGATGCAGTCGGCTTCGCCGAGCCAGATCTCCTGGCATCCGGAATTCACTGCCTGCATGGAAGAGGCACAGAGCCTGTTGACTGTGAAGCCTGGAATCGTCTCCGGGAAACCGGCTTCGAGAAGAGCAGATCGTGCAATATTTGATGCCTCTGTGCTCTGACGGACTTCGCCGAGGATGACTTCATCAATGATATCCGGCTGGATCCCGGCCCGCTTTACAGCTTCTTTCATAACTTCAGCTGCCAGCGTGTGTGCCGGAACGGTTTTCAGGGAACCGCCGTATTTTCCGATTGCGGTGCGAACAGCACCTACAATATAAACAGTTTCCATATAGAATCCTCCTTGCGTAATGAGCAAAATCGACCGGTTGGAAGAAATGCTCAAGTGTGTGTGCAATCTGCCCTAAATTAAACAGCAATAAGCGTGCCAAGATGTAAAACATTGAAAAAGGCTTGAAAAGACAAAAATAAAAGTGCAAATAAGTGCAAAAAGTGCAAACAGATAAAATAAAAACAAAAAGTGCACGCAAATTGCACCAACTCATGGAAAAAAGATCAGATTTTATCTGTGGCATAATTGTTGCTCAAGAAATATTACAAATGCTGATTGTTAAAATTGTGCATATGATGATCGAATACAGAGTCTAAGAAGGGAGAAGCGGTACGATGGAATTTAAAAATATCTTATATGAAGTAAAAGATGGGATCCTTTATCTGACATTAAACAGACCGGAAGTGAGAAATGCTCTTTCCCCGGAAATGTGGAAAGATATTCAGACTGCTGTTGAGGCTGCTGGGAATGATGACAGTGTTCAGGTCATCATTATCAGCGGAGCCGGGGACAAGGCTCTTGCAAGCGGTGCGGATATCCAGGAGATTCATGACAGACCGACTCTGAAGATGCTGATGGGAACTTCGACAATTGCATTAAAAGCATTGGAAGACCTCTATAAACCGGTAATATGTGCGATCAACGGATATGCGCTTGGCGGTGGATGTGAGCTGGCGATGGCGTGCGATATCCGGATCGCGACTGGAAGATCAAAATTCGGACAGCCGGAGACGAGTCTGAGTATTATTCCGGGAGCCGGAGGCACACAGAGACTTGCGAGACTCGTGGGAGTCGGAAGAGCAAAAGAACTGATCTACACGGGCAGGATCATCACTGCCGAGGAGGCGAAGCTGATCGGACTTGTGAATCAGGTGACAGGGGACACGAGAGAAGAACTGATGGAAGCCGCGAAAGCCATGGCGGAACAGATCATGAAGAAAGGACCTGTGGCGACGAGACTTGCAAAGATGGCGATCAACGTGGGAATGGATACCGATATTAATACGGGTCTTCTTTTCGAGCGCATCGCCCAGACAGTTGCCTTTGGAACCGAGGACAGAAAAGAAGGGACCCAGGCATTCCTGGAAAAGAGAAAGGCAGAATTTAAAGGCTGTTAAGCCCCTGAAATAAAAATAGAGACTGGAGGAATAGCAGATATGAAACCGTTAGAGGGAATTAAAGTAGTAGAGTTATCGACAATGTTGGCCGGCCCGATGACAGCGAGACTCCTGGCAGAGTGGGGGGCCGATGTAATTAAAGTAGAATCCATGAATGGAGATCCGTGGAGAAAGCAGTATGGAACCTCGCTTTCCCCGTATACAGAACATGCGAATCCCAACTTTGATATGCAGAACATCAATAAGCGCTTTGTCGCGTTCAATATGCGTACGCCGGAAGGAAAAGAGGCAATGATGAAGCTTCTTGCGACAGCCGATGTATTCCTGACCAACTACAGGGTCCAGGCGCTGGAACAGATGGGTCTGACCTATGATCAGCTGAAGGATCAGTTTCCGAAACTGGTACACGCGTCTGTTCTCGGATATGGCAGTGAAGGTGCTGAGAAGAACCGCCCAGGATACGATTATACCGCGTTCTGTGCGCGAACAGGATTTTTAAGAGACTTTGCACCGGCAGGAGGACCGCCGATCATGACGGTTGCCGGGGTGGGAGATCACAGTGTTGCGATCTCTCTTGCCGGAGGAATCGCGGCAGCATTATTTAAGAGAACAAAGACCGGAGTCGGCGACAAGGTCGATGTGTCGCTTCTTCAGATGGGAACCTATATTTTCACCTGCGGTATTTTAAATGGTTTCAACGGAAGAGAGTACCCGAGAGACAGGTACAACTGCGCACATGCATGCAGCAATACATATCAGGGTAAAGACGGCGAGTGGATCTATCTGGCGATCGTGGATTACAGACGGTTCCCGGAGTTCTGCGGCTGCATCGGTCATCCGGAACTCGCAGAAGATCCGAGATTTTCAACTCAGAACGCCTATTATGCAAATAAAGCAGACCTCACCAAGATCCTCGATGAAGTGTTCAAGGAACAGACCGTGGAATACTGGCACAAGATCTTAAACGACCATGATCTGCCGCATGAGATCTGCTATCACTTTAAGGATGTTCCGTATGATGAGCAGGTACAGGCAAACCATTACACTTATTTCCATGAATATCAGGATGGAACAAAGACGGTATTTACGAACGGTCCGGTACATTTTGCATCCATCGATCCGGCTAAGATCCCATGCAGGGAGTCAAGGAATGTGGGAAGCGACACGAAGGAGATCCTGGAAGAGCTTGGATATTCTGATGATAAGATCCAGAAAATGTATGAAGGAAAAGATATCAGATAACACGCAGATTCGAAAAGGAGAAAAACTATGAGTGAGACGACTGTAAACGAGGCAGCAGCTGCGGCTCCTGCCCCGAAACCAAAGAGACCAAAGGCAAAAAGCATGATCATGATGGGAGAACAGACGGCAGCCATGTTTGAAAACGCCAGACTCGCCAAGGAAAAAGGCGAGCCGGTGGGCTGGTCCGCGTCAATCTTCCCCCAGGAGATCGCAGAGACACTGGGATTAAATGTTCTCTATCCGGAAAACCATGCGGCGGGAATTGCGGCCAGACATCAGGCTGACCCGTTCCTGCAGGAGTGCGAGGGTGAGCTCGGGTATTCCAATGATCTGTGCGCATACGCAAAAGTTAATCTCGCCTATGCGGCTGTTTTGAACGGCGAGAGTGAAATCGAGCTTCCGGACGGCGGAAAAATGGTAAAACCGGATTTTCTGCTTCTGACAAACAATATCTGTAACCAGTTGACAAAATGGTACGAGAATCTGTCCAAGCAGATGAACATCCCGATCTTTTTTATCGATACCTGTTATAATCCATACGATTATGTGACAGAGACGAGAGTGCGCTATGTGCGCGCCCAGATCGATCAGCTGATCGAGGACCTTTGCAAATTTACCGGGAAGAAATGGGATGAGGAGCGGTTCCAGAAGATCATGAAGATCAGTCAGAAGAACAGTTATCTGTGGGAACGTGCCAACAACCTGCTGGATCGGAAGCCCTCCCCCTTAAGCGGATTCGAACTGTTCAACTATATGGCCTGTATGGTCTGCAACCGCGGAAAAGAATCGACGACAGCGATCCTGCAGCAGCTGAATGATGAGATCGAGGAACACATTAAAAATGGAACTTCCACATTCCCGGTGGAAGAAAAATTCCGCGTATCCTGGGACGGAATTGCCTGTTGGCCGTACCTGAGTCATAACCTCAGGACACTGAAAAAACATGGAATCAACATGGTTGCCTCCAGTTACGGTAAGGCGTGGGCCATCGAGTATGAGGATCTGGACGGAATGGCGAGAGCTTACTGCTTTGCCTCCACAAACGGTGACAACGCGACTACGATGCTCGACAGACGTTTGGAGGCGCTGAAACGCTTCGGCTGCGAGGGAACGATCTATCATGTAAACAGGAGCTGTAAGGTTATGGACTGCCAGATGATGGAGGTTCAGAGACAGCTTTCAAAATTAGCGGGAGTTCCGTTTACTTCCTTTGACGGAGACCAGGCGGACTACAGAAACTTCAGTGAAGCTCAGTTTGAGACACGAATCCAGGGACTGGTTGAAGTTATGAGCCAGAAGAAAGGGGTGGAAGCAGATGGCTGATCTGAAAAAAAATATTGAACTTTTACAGGAAGCATGCCGGAATCCTCGGGCTCAGATGGACCGGTATCTGAAGGAAGGAAAAAAGATTGTTGGATGTTTTGAGCCATACACACCGGAGGAGCTGGTACATGCGTCTGGAATGATCCCCATGGGACTTTTTGGAGGACGTGCAGATATCCAGCTTGCAAAGAGCTATCTGCCTCCGTTTGCATGTCCGGTCATGCAGGCAAACATGGAGTATGGATTAAACGGTACATATGACGGAATGTCTGCGGTGATCATCCCGGCGCTCTGCGATACGCTCCGCTGCATGACGCAGAACTGGAGGTTCGGAGTAAAGAAAATTCCGATGGCGCCGATCGTGTATCCGCAGAACAGAAAGTCACCGGCAGCCCTGGAATATCTGATCAGTGAGTATGAGCAGGTCCTTGTGATTCTGGCGACCGTTACGGGAGAGATGATGAAGGAGCGCTGTCTTCAGGAAACCATACAGGTCTACAATGCACACAACGCGGCAATGCGGGAATTTGCCGATCTTGCGGCAGATCATCTGGATATTATTACGCCGAAGGTGCGCCATGCGGTCATGAAGAGTGCCTGGTTCTATGAAAAGGGCGAGCACACCCAGATCATAAAAGAGATCAATGAAGAATTGAAGAAGCTTCCGGTCCATGAGTTTACTGGAAGAAAAGTAGTCCTCACGGGAATTTCCTGTGAGCCTGACGAAATCCTCGATATCCTGGAAAAGAACAACATTGCAATTGTGGCAGATGATCTGGTACAGGAAAGCCAGCAGTATCGTACCGACACCCCGTCCAATGGAGGAGGCGGATTAAAGCGCCTTGCAAAGCAGTGGATGGGACGGTATGGATGCAGCCTGATCCATGAGGAAGGAAAGCCGAGAGGACAGATGCTGATCGATATGTGCCGGGAAAAGAAAGCAGATGGTGTGATCAGCTGCATGATGAAATTCTGTGATCCGGAAGAGTATGATCAGCCGTACTTTGAGCGTGACCTGAGAAAGGCCGGATATCCGTGTCTGGCGATCGAGATCGATCCGCTGAACACAAACTATGAGCAGCTCCTGACAAGAGTACAGGCGTTTGCGGAACTGTTCTGAACCTGAACGTGTATCGTCCAATGAAACAGAAGGAAGGCATTACTGGAAACGGGATGCCTTCCTTTTTTGCAATTTTAGGCAGTATAAAAGAAAGATGAGAAAAAATGCAACTCTTGCATAGCTTGTGCCTAAAGTTGCAATATGGTATACTCTTTGGTGGAGGAGATACTTATGAGAGAAAATATGACGCCGCACAGCTTTCCATACTTAGAAATCTTGAATAATCTTGATATTGGCATCGCATTATTTGATGCTGAAGGCAATTATTTGTTTGTAAATACGGAACTTGTAAATTGGCGGAATATTCCTATGCTGGAATTCTTGAAAATGAATGTGCATGACTTCCTGAATATTCTCGATGTCTGTGTGTTTGACCTTGTAAAGAAGAAGAACCACAGGGTCAGCCGGTTGCAGTACTATAAAAATAAGGACCATGTGGATAGTAAAAGAAGGCTCCGGGTTGTGACGGGAACACCGATTTTTGATGAAAATGGAAAAATAAAATATGTGATCATGGCACTCCAGGATGTGGAGAGTTTTGAAAACTTATACCAGGCACTCCTGCGCCAGAATCAGATCGTCAGCTTCGGAAGCGGAAAAGAACTGGTGGAAGGCGCTGATATTGTAGCTAAGAGCAGTTCATTCCGCGCGCTCCTTGAAGTGGCAGATAATGTGGCATCCCTGGATTCCACCGTGCTCCTCTACGGAGAGTCAGGAAGCGGAAAAGAGATTCTCGCAAATTACATCCATCAGAGAAGTGATCGGAGAGAAAAGCCGATGATCACAGTAAACTGTGCGGCATTTTCGGAAAATCTGATCGAATCGGAATTGTTTGGATATGAAAAAGGATCTTTTACCGGCGCAAACAAGGAAGGCAAAATGGGGCTGGTGGAAGCGGCCGATGGAGGTACGTTATTTCTGGATGAGATCAACTCCCTGCCGCTCAGTATTCAGGGAAAAATTCTCAGAACTCTGGAAGAAAAATCGATTCAGAGGGTCGGTTCCACAAAAACAAAAAAAGTTGATTTCCGCTTGATTGCAGCGACAAACAGGAACCTGACAGAAATGGTTCACGATGGGACATTCCGGGAAGACTTATATTACCGTCTTCAGGTGATTCCGCTGACGATCCCGCCAGTGAGGGAGAGGCAAGAGGACATCGTTCCGCTTTGTCTGCATTTCCTTCATCATTTCTGCATCAAGTATAATTTGCAGAAAAACCTTTCAGAGCAGGTGCTGGAAACGCTGAAGAATTATGACTGGCCTGGAAATGTCAGGGAAATCCGCAATTTCGCGGAAAGGATCGTCGTCATGACACCAAAGGCGGTCAAGGAAATCAATTGTATTCCGCCGGAAATATTGGAGAGCCATGCTGGGACACTGGAGAGAGAGGCACTTCCGGATACGCCTACTCAGATCTCGGTATGCCGCAGCTATACAAAGCAGTCGCTGACAAAGGATGAAGTTATGCATGCTCTGGAGGTCTGCAGAGGACACAGGGAACAGACTGCCCAGTATCTGGGAATCTCGAAAAGAAAGCTTCAGTATATGATAAAGGAATACCATCTTTCTGAGCGATGTCAATATTGTGAAAAAGAGCGATAATGAATGATAAATTTATAACGATTTCTTCTTTGAAATGGTTGCAGGAATGATGTGATTGGTATAAAATATAGATGTTTCTGCGATGATAGTATAAACATAAAAGTCATGGGCGGGAAAATTCCGCTTTATGGTGCAGAAATATGATTGCATTTATTAAAAGAACGCAGGCAATGATTCAGAAGTGAAATAATCCTGCAGTCACGCAATAAAGGAGAAAAAATCATGAGCAAAAAGCCAGTAGTGTTAATGATCCTCGATGGTTACGGACTGAATAAAACACATGAAGGAAATGCGGTATATGAGGCGAAGAAGCCGGTGATGGACCGCTTAATGAAGGAGTGCCCGTTTGTGGAAGGTCAGGCCAGCGGACTTGCTGTCGGACTTCCGGACGGACAGATGGGAAACTCTGAGGTCGGACACCTGAACATGGGCGCAGGCCGCATTGTTTATCAGGAACTGACAAGAATCACAAAGTCTATCCAGGACGGCGATTTCTTCAAGAACGAAGAGTTCCTTGCAGCTGTTGAGAACTGCAAGAAGAATAACTCCGCGCTTCACCTGTTCGGACTCTTATCCGACGGCGGCGTACACAGCCATATCACCCATGTTTACGGACTCTTAGAGCTCGCAAAGAGAAACGGTCTCGACAAGGTATTCGTTCACTGCTTCTTAGACGGCCGTGACACTCCGCCGGCATCCGGAAAGGATTTCGTCGCAGCGTTAGAGGAGAAGATGAAAGAGCTCGGTGTCGGCAAGGTGGCATCTGTTATGGGACGTTACTATGCGATGGACCGTGATAACCGCTGGGACCGTGTGGAGCTTGCGTATAAGGCACTGACAGCAGGCGAGGGCAATAAGGGAACATCCGCGACGGAACTGATTCAGGCGTCCTACGATGACGGAAAGACAGATGAGTTCGTTGTTCCGGCTGTCGTGACAGGAGAAGATGGAAATGCCATCGGAACCATTAAGGACAATGATTCCGTGATCTTCTTCAACTTCCGTCCGGACCGCGCAAGAGAGATGACCCGCGCATTCTGTGATGACGAGTTTACAGGATTTGCGAGAGCGAAGAGGATCAAGACCACCTATGTATGCTTTGTTGATTACGATGAGACGATCCCGAACAAACTTGTCGCATTCAAGAAAGAGACGATCAAGAATACTCTCGGTGAGTTCCTTGCTGCCCACGGGAAGACGCAGGCGAGAATTGCTGAGACAGAGAAATATGCCCACGTTACCTTCTTCTTCAACGGCGGCGTTGAGGAGCCGAATCCGGGTGAGGACCGTATCCTTGTGAAGTCCCCGAAGGTCGCAACCTATGACCTTCAGCCGGAGATGAGCGCACCGGCCGTTTGTGAGAAGCTGACAGACGCGATCCGCTCCGGAAAATATGATGTTATCATCGTAAACTTTGCAAATCCGGATATGGTAGGCCACACAGGCGTTGAGAACGCAGCGGTCAAGGCCATCGAGGCTGTCGACGAGTGCGTTGGAAAAGCAGTTGAGGCAATCAAAGAGGTTGATGGCGTGATGTTCATCTGTGCTGACCACGGAAACGCAGAGCAGCTGATCGACTACAAGACAGGAGAGCCATGGACCGCTCACACAACAAACCCGGTTCCGTTCATTCTTGTAAACGCGGGCGAGGGCTGCGGCCTCAGAGAGGGCGGCTGCCTTGCAGATATCGCTCCGACCCTGATTGAGCTTATGGGAATGGAACAGCCGAAGGAGATGACTGGTAAGTCTCTGTTAGTAAGAGAGTAAGAGAACTTTAGCGCGATAAGATCATACGAAAATAAAAACAGTTCCGGCGATATGGACAGAAGAGTCTGTATGCCGGGACTATTTTTATGTAACAGGAAATTCCTCGGAATTTCCTGTTACATAAAAAGGCACTGACGTGCCAAAGATGCGCATTCGCGCGAAGATGCAGACTGTCGTAAGCGACCGCGTGAGGCGCGAGAATATGCCAAGACACATTTTTTATATAAGAACAATTTCACAGTGCATACTTGACATAGAGAATTCTCTGACATTAAGATAAAAGAAATATTTTCGGCAGGACAAAAGGAGAAGGTTATGGAACAGGAAACAAGAATCGCAGTAGTGGGAATCATTGTAGAAAATAAAGAGGCTGTGGGGGAGGTCAACCAGATCCTTCACGATTACAGCCCCTATATTATCGGAAGAATGGGACTTCCATATGAAAAGAAACATGTGAACATCATCAGCGTTATCGTAGACGCTCCGGCCGACCGGATCAGCGCGCTTTCCGGGAAGCTTGGAAAGATCAGGGGGATCAGTGCGAAAGTGATGTATTCGAAGAATGGGCAGTAGGTGGAGAATCGCATGCTCCAAAGCTTCCCTGCATGGCATTATTCCCGTATGATATCAAGCAGGGTATCATCTCTGGTTTCGAACCATTTCATAAAGGCATACCATTTTTTGCCATAAGACGTATGCTTCCGAACAAAAAATGCATAGACGATCATGATCACCGCTATCTCGATTAATAGTGGTATGTAGAAATAAGCCCGCCTTACTCATCGGTTATCATTCCCTTCCGCATACAGGTAAACAGGTATTCCATAAATGCTTCCTTTGTCTCTTTTTTCTTTCGACGGCTGCAGAAAAGGCAGGAACCATTTTTCAGACGGACAGAACCATCCTCCTCCACAGAGATCACCTGTGAAAAATTGAGGAGGAGACTGCGGCCGCTCATATAAAAACGTCCGCCTTTCGGCAGCAGCTCCATTAGATCCGAAAAGGAGAGACGTGTGGCAACATCCCCCTTTAACGTGTGGATGATCAGGCGGTGATTCTGCGTTTCCGCGTATAAAAAATCATCCAGAAGAATCCGCTGGCAGGATGACTGCCCCTGTCCAAGGACAGCCTGAATCTCAATGTAAGCCGGTTCGGAAAGAAAGGTGCGGATCTCATTGAGGCACCAGTCCAGAGCGTCTGCATCCACCGGCTTTAAGAGATAGTCAAGCGGATGTACCCGGTATCCCTCAAGGGAATAATCCCGCTCATTGCTCACAAAGATAAGAGGGATCCGTGCGGCAACAGTTCGAAGCTTTTCGGCTGTTTCAATCCCGTTCAGACCGTTTTTTGCAAGCATAATATCCATAAATACAGCGTTGAAAAGACCGGGGCGGAAAGCCTTTAAAAAGGCTTCACCGCTCTCATAGCAGGTAAAATCAGCCATTTCTCCATGTTTCTCGAAATCCTTCTGTATTAAATCGATCAGATGCTCCTGATCGAAAACGAAATCTTCCACAATAGCAATATGCATCATCACTGCAGCACTCCCTTCACCACGATGCTTCTGAACCAATTAGGTCGAGGTTTGACCATTTGCGTCGAGGTGGTTTTCAGAAAAACACGTAATTGATATACTATTAGTATAGAAGATTATGCGAAAAATGTAAATATTGCGGGAGCTTGATGTCTATCTCAGTCGAGAAGACTTCCACCTCTTTTTGGTGGCAGTAATAGCAAATTTGTCTCAGTGGGAGGAAAATGGTATGAGAAAAAAATCGAAACGAATTTTAGCAGCTGCATTGTCAGCTATATTAATATGGAATACATGTGAATGGCAGCCGCAGGCAATGGCGGCCGGTTCGCTGCAGCGGATCGGGGCTGAAACGGAGGCAGATGATACTGCGGAAACAGCAGAAAAAGAAGCTGCATTAAAAAAATCTGCATTAAAAGCCTCTCCGTCGGATGCTTCTCCGTCGAATGCGGAAGTAAAAGATAACCGTGGCGAGTCAGGTACAAACAAAGCAGAAGCAGGGGCAAACGGAGCAATAACAGGAACCGAGGCCGGAATAAACGGAGCACCAAACGGAACAGCAACAGGAGCAAAGATAGAAGCGTTTCTGGGGCTGGATGAGGCTATTGCGGTACAGAAGCTCTCTCTGGGTGCCAAAGAAAGCGATATCATCCTTCCGGATACTCTGGAGGTTCGGATGAAGCAGGAAACCTCAGAGGATGCTCAAAAAGCAGAAGGCGAACAGCAGATAGATGCGAAAGCTGACACCGAAAAAGAAAGTGCAGAAACGGAAGCAGATGAGGATATCAGCAGGATTTCCGGCGTGACCTGGAAGCTGGATATTGGTGAAAGCGACTACCCGGAATTTCACGGTGGGATCTCCCCGCAGGAATATTTTGAAGAATTTAACGAGGACGGAGAGCCTATCGAAACCTCCGATAAGACTTGGAATGGCTATTATGAGGCGAATCAGGACTACAACGGCTGTGCCTATGTCTACACACCGGTTCTGCCGGAGGAATATTCACTGGGAGAGGAGGCAGAGCTTCCGGAAATCTGCGTTCTCGTAGGAGAGATGCAGCTGATGACTCTGGCAAGTGGAGAGCATAAGCTGAATAATAGCCCTCTGCTCATTAATAGCGGTAATGTAAATCAGCTTAATGGAATAACCATAATCGGTTCCTATTGCCCTACCACGCGGCCGGATAATTCTCAAGACATCAAGGGCGGTATCACAATTGATAATGTTACGGTCGATCTGACGATTAAAGATGTAACGATCCAATCTGATGGAGCCAGTGGATGGAATCTGGCCGGTATTTACTTGAAAGGCAATGCCCAGCTGAATCTGACCTTAGAAGGAACCAATACACTTGTGGGACTGGATGAAGGAGCCGGAATTGAGGTGGAAAAAGATGCAACACTGGTTATTACGGAGAATAGTACCGGAAGACTGAAGGCAGTGGGAGGTGCCTATGGAGCTGCCGGTATCGGAGGAAGTGCCGGATCAACAGGTTACGAAGGCAGAAAACTTGAGACAGGAACGATTATAATCAAGGGCGGAACTATCGAAGCTGAAGGTGGAGCTTATTGGGTTTCCTATTCGAGGGATTATCATGGAGGAGCCGGAATCGGAACCGGTCGGTATGGAATCGGCGGAACCATTGAAATACTGGGTGGAACGATAACCGCAGAAGGAGGAAAGCAGACAGGAGCCGGAATCGGAGGCGGAATGGGTGGAAGTGTAGACACGATCGTGATCGGCGGGGCGGAGGGCAAAGCTCCCAATATAACCGTATCTTCTTATAATGATGGCAAATCAGGATACCTGGGAGCTGCCATCGGCAGCGGATGGAATGGAGTGACTGATTTAAAATTATCCTGTGGCGATATCCGGATATTAAGTGGATCTGTGAAGGTAACGGGTGGAAATATTGGTTATGGAGTGTTAAAGCCTCTTGATGGAAATGGCATGGAAGGCGGCAGTATCACTATTTCCGAGAAGGTGCAGCTGAAGCTGCCGCTTGAAAGCAAAATTGAGCCCCGGGGAGAATGTACCTACGGGAAGAAAACATTCCGGATTGCCGCTTATGATAACCAGCTACCAGAAGGAACCTATCAGGCGGACATATTCCTGTATCGGGGAAATGATACAGGAAAAGCCTCTCCGGTTTATCAGACAAAGGCAGAAATGACCGTCTCCGGATTCAGGGGAACGATATCGGATATAACCCAGTGGATAGGCTATTCCGGGAATATGCAGATGGTTGTAGCGCTGAAGTCTTCCGGTGGCGGGACAGTTAAGACGATGGAGGGAGCAGTTGTTCTAAACAAAGGAATGGATGAAACCATCTCCGTCACGCTTGGAGAAACCGCCTACCAGAAGACAATGGATCTGACTATCCATGATGGCCGGTTGAGAGATGGTAAGAAATATACACTGACAGCTCAAATCGGGGTAGAAGCAAGCGAAGGCGGCACTGCACCGGATGTAGTAACCTATTCATCTCAAAAAGCTTCCGGTTATCAGATAAAGACTGGTAATGTCAGCTGGTATACGCCTCTGTCCGGAGAGGTTCCGGTATCGGTTCAGATACAGGAAGAAGGAGGGGAAGGAGAAAATACAAATAGCTTTACAGTAACAGGATCCCTCTCGATGGAGTCAAAGGAGGAAACGAATCTTTCCCTTACCATCGGAGAACCTCTGTATCCTGTCCGGTTCCACTTCTATTCATCCAAGGTGCGGGCGGCAGAGAATGTATCCCTGACAGCCGGACGGCAGGATGGAGCTGCTCCAGAAACTCCGGTGGAATTAAGGCAGGACAAAGGCCAGTTTGCCTTTGACGGGAAGCTGACAATCGATGCAGAAGCAGGCAATCATGCACATGCTCTGGCATATCTTCCGGCCGGAAATTACCGGTTTGTGATAAATACAGGCATCACAGAATTAGGCAGCTCCGGCGGAAGATTTATTCTGGACAGCGAAACGGTAAAGGCAGCGGCTGCAGGAACGGATATCATCGTATTAAATGCGGCAGAGGCACTGGAGGGAGAGCTGGATCTTTCCCTTGGAGATATATCTTTTTACGTGGATAATGGTCAGTTGGCGATTTCCTATTCTAAAAAAGCAGCCGATTCTGATCAGGTGGTTAGTGAGAAGTTAATGAAAAGTCTAATCCCCCAGCTATGCTGGGGAGAATGGAATAAGTGGAGACGGTGAGGACAACAAAATAAAGCCTCCTGTGATATGATGAGAATGGTGTCGCAAGCCAAACTCAAAATCAAAGGAGGCGGTCCAAATGGACAATAGAAGTTTATCACATACCCGATGGAAATGCCAGTATCACATAGTATTTATACCGAAATACAGAAAAAGAATTCTGTATGGAAGATTAAGAGAAGATGTGAAGGAAATCATAAGTACATTATGCAAGTACCGAAAAGTGGATATTATAGCGGGTGCAGTATGTAAGGATCATGTACATTTAAGCGTAGCAATTCCGCCGAAAGAAAGTATTTCAGATTTTATGGGATATTTAAAAGGGAAAAGCACGCTAATGATTTACGACAGACATCCAGAGTTGCAAAGCAAATGGGACAAAGCTTTTTGGGCGAGAGGATACTATGTAGAGACAATCGGCAATATAACAGAGGAAGCCGTACAGAAATACATAAGAGAGCAAGCAGAAGACTCAAGAAGAGAGGATTCCAGTAGTACCGCTTTATAGCGGAGCCAGTAACAGTGCTTGCGATACCGCCCTTCGGGGCGAGCAGTAGTAATAGCCCTTTGGAGGGCTAATATTAAACCACCACTTGAAGTGGTGGTTGATAACTTAGACCAGTCCTATGATAAATGCTATCGGATCACTTCATCTGGGAATAATGTGGAGAATTATCATCTCTCTGTGAATACTCCAGCCTCCATGGAACTAAAGCTCGTATTAAAGAACCTTACGATTACACCGGCAAAGGCTATCGCACCGATTCAGATAAACGGAGCGTCCCAGGTGATCACCTATCTGGAAGGGAAAAACAAGATTTCGATTAATACATCAGAGAATTCTTCTTCATCTGCCGGCATCAGCGTGGCAAAAGGTGCGAAGCTTACGATTGACAGTGAACCGGAACAGCAGGGCTCCATAGAGGTGCTCAATAACACAAAGGTAAGCAAGACGGGTGCAGCAATTGGAGGAAATGTAGGACAGGATACAGGAATCATTCACATCAAGGGGGGAACTGTAATTGCAAAAATGACGGATTACAATCCTAGGGGAGCTGCCATCGGTGCTTCGGCAGGAAAAAGTGTAGAAGAAATACGGATTAGCGGAGGAGTTGTAACTGCAGAAGGTAGTTGGGGTGCCGGAATCGGAACAGGAAGTGCTGATAGCCAGGAAAGAACCGGTAAAATCGTGATAGAAGGCGGAACGGTGAATGCAAGCTCGGAGAACGGTGCCGGAATTGGAAGTGGTATTGGATATGCCCGTAGTAAACCGGCGATAACTGCCGAGATTGAGATTCATGGCGGAATGATTACAGCCTATTCTGAACGGGGAGCCTGCATCGGAAGTGGTTTGGATAGTTCGTCGAAGGTGCTGATTGACGGTGGTACCATATGTCTGGATAAAAAAACGACAGGGTATAGGAAAGTAGCACATATTGGGATGGGAGAAAGTAGTAATACACAGGTACAAACTGATGTGACGATTACGGGTGGAACGATCTGTTTGAAGGAGGCGGATGGATATATACCGCGACCGATCATTTATGGTTGGGAAAAGACTGCAGATGGAGCATGGCAGAAGAATACACCAAAAAATGCGAAGGGTAACCCGGTTTATTACACCACAGCGGATCTGACCGGTATCTATGAGAATAATACACTGGTTGAAAAAGCAGGTATTGAAGGAAGCTCCTACGGCTTTAAGGATGTCCGGACAGATTCCAGCGGAAAGCTCTATATGTACCTTCCGGCTTCGGAGGCAGTGAAAGCCTCCTTTGGCGGTGTGGAATTTACCGGAAAGGTTGAGGCAGGCAAGGATGAGAATGTATTAGAGCGTGAACAGACTTCTATTGATTATCAACGGGAAGTCCTGAAAAATACGGCTCTGTATGAGCTCGAATATGCACAATCCAGGGATTCTGAATTTTGGACAAAGATCCCGGCAGGTGACGAGGCGTCTCTGACGGAAATTCTGGACAATCAGCCGGTGAGTGCGACAGAGATTACTTTGTATGTGCGAAAAGCAGCTACAGGTTCCACAGCAGGAGGTTCCGCAGCAGGCGAAGCAGCCGCAATAACGATTCCGGTAAGACCGGCAAAACCGGATAAGATAACAAAGGTAACGAAAACCAGCTACTCTATCAAAATTGTCGAGCTGATTGATGCCAAGTATGAGTATGGAATTGCTGAATCTGAGTCGGGTGCGCTTCAATGGCAGATGGAGAGGACGTTTACGTCACCGAAGCCGACTAACACCTATTATATAACCCGTCGTGTGAAAGCAACAGACAGCAGCTTTGCATCGAAGCCGGCTGATCGCTTGTCGGTGACAACACCGGATACATTACTGATCGACGGTCCCGCCGGCAAAGTATCCTTTGAAACGAAAGGAACCTATGGGCAGACTCTTGCGGAGATTCCGGTACAGCTGGCAGCGGGATTTCAGGTTGTTAATTATAGCAGATCACCGGTTTCTGGAACATGGAGCTTCAGTAAGGATCAGAAAGGAACGCTCGCTTCATCCATTTATCCGGAGGTAAAGGGAACAACTGCATATCAGGTAGAATTTATCCCGGATGGAGCGTCAGAAGGGCAGTATGGAGAAACTTTGACCCAAAGTGTGATTCCGGAGATATCTCCGATAGAGTTGCAGGCAGTTGTTAAGACACCCATTGAAAAGTCCTATGACGGAAGTACCGATATCACATTAAAGGCGACGGTAGAGATAGGAACTCCGGGTCAGATGTATACCATCAGTGGCCTGAAAGGAAGCTTTGCAGATGCCAATGCCGGAACCGGTAAGACGATAACCGTTGATTCCTCAGAGGCAAGGGTTGAGACGGGCGAGAGTGCAGTGAATCTGCAGAATTACCTTATCACATATCCAGCCCAGACCGGAACGATCCATCAGATACAGGGTTCGGTTTCGATCGATCCGCAAACATGGACCGGAGAAAAAACCTATGGAGACGACAGCTTTCCACTGACAGGTGTGAAGAGAGTGGGAGATGGAGTTCTGAACTATACAAGCTCTGATGAAAATGTTCTCACCGTGGACGCACAGGGACAGGTGACCATTAAAGGTACCGGTTCTGCAGATGTAAGCATCACCATGGCAGAGGGAACGAATTACCTTGGCGCAAGCACACCGGTAAAGGGAAGGATAACCATTGAAAAAGGGACACTCACCCTTACCTTAACCGCTGTGAACCGGAATACCGGAGCGCAGCAGTCGGAAGGGATTCTCGGAACCTACGAGGATGATTTTGATATCATTGCAGGTATTCAGGGAGCGTATGGTGACAGACTGCAGGGTAAGATCCGCTTCTATGATAATGGAAATCAGGTTCCGGATACGATCCCTGTAGGGGAAACTGGAACTGCGGTTCTCAACCTGACGAAGCCGGGAGTCGCATCCGTAGGAACGCACCGGATGACAGCCGAGTTTGATTTTGACACTTATGATGAGTGGGCGGCCAAATACGACACGCCTGCTCCGGCTGCGTATACCTTCGCGATCGGAAAGGTGGCTGCACCGCAGATCACCTGGCCGACGGCAGCGTCGGTGAAGGCGGGAAGTCCTCTGAGTGGCTCTGTCTTATCAGGAGGAAGCACCGAATACGGAAGCTTTGCCTGGAAGAATCCGGCCTTAACGGCACAGGCGGGCACCCATAGCTACGAGGTGGTATTTACACCGAATGAATGGGCATCCGCTCGTTATGAGATCGCAGCGATGACCGGTATGGCAGAAGTGACAGCAACGGAAGAAAAGCCGGGCGAAACAGGCAAACCGGGCGAAACGGAAAAGCCGGGAGAAACGGAAAAACCGGGTGAAACGGAAAAGCCGGGAGAAACGGAAAAACCGGGTGAAACGGAAAAGCCGGGTGAAACGGAAAAGCCGGGCGAAACAGGAAAGCCGGGTGAAGCAGGCAAGCCGGGAGAAACGGGAAAACCAGGCGAAACAGGCAAGCCGAATGAATCGAACAGAACGGATGATTCAGATGCTTCGGATGAGCCGGAAATACCAAGTCGCAACAACCCGTCCTCCGGTAAGGATAAAACCTTCGGCAGCGGTGCAGTCAGCCACGATTCAGTCAAAGGAACGATCGACAGTATAACAGGAATTATCACAGGAGAAACAAACAGCTTTGCCAATGACGGAAAGAGCCATTGGATGCTGAATGAGCATGGCTGGTGGTTACGCTTTGCAGATAATACCTATCCGAAGGGCATTGTACGTGATTCCGGTGATATTTCGCATAGCTGGGAGCAGATCAACGGAAATTGGTGGGCCTTTGATGAAGCTGGCTATGCCAAGACAGGCTGGTTAAGAGATGAAGATTACAGCGGGTGGTTCTATATGGACCTGGAACGCGGCATGCAGACCGGCTGGGTGCTTCTCGATGGAGCATGGTACTATTTTAACCCGAATTCCGATGGAAAGAGAGGGATTATGTACGCCGGACAAAGGACACCGGATGGATACTATGTAGATAAAAACGGTGTCTGGGACGGAAGAAGCAAGCAGTAAAGCGAGTTTCAAGCCGAACCTCCGTGAGACTTGGCGCGTGATTCTGGTCATCGAAGCTGACATGCTTCTATCAGAATCACTGCGCATCTTCGCGGAGAGATGCTCTTGCACTAAGTATAGAATAATCCGGAATGGATCCGCAGGCTTTGGGAATCCTTCCGGATTTCTATTTATTTTTTTCGTGCCAAAAAACAACAATTCGTGTGCATTTGCTTGACATGTCGCGCGGATTATTAAATAATGAAAGTAGAGCAATAGGCTGACTATATGAGCGTACATTAAATGTGAAAAGGAATCAGAAAGGGGCGTTGTGTTAATGAGAAATACACGTAAAGCAGCGGCGGTCTGGCTGGCCATGTCGTTGGCAATATCGACAGCTTTTGGGAATACAGCATGGGGAGAGATTCGGCCGGATACAGGGAATAACCGGTGTGTCCATGTGCATACGGCAGAGTGCTACAAAGATGCAGACGAAACAGCAACTCCATCCCAGATCGGAAAGGAGCCTACGGAATGTACCCACATTTGCAGCGTAGAAAGTGGCTGTATACGGGATACAGAGAAGGAAAATAATGAGAATGCCGACACGTTGGATGCTGTTGCTTCCAATACAGGCAAGAATGATTCTAAGAAAGAGCAAGCTGGAGAAAAAGCCGCAGACCGGAAGGATTCTTCTGGTAATACAGATGAAAATAAAAACTTAAACGATGTGCCTGCTCAGAACGGGGCAGCACTTTCTGCCAGCACGCCATCCAATGCGAAAGATACCACAACCACAGGTGGAACCATCACACCGGTTTCACAGATGAAGATCCTGTCATGGTCATGGTTTGATCCGGAGGAAAATCTGCTTGATGGCAGACTGGAGCTCACCGGAATCACTGAGGAAGCCCAGCCATCCTTTACAGAGATCATTGAGTATTTACCAACGGCCATTATCGCCCGGGTGGAAGAAGGGGAAGAAAAGAATCTGCCAATCACCAACTGGAGCTGCCCGGAGTATGTGCAGGACGAAGAAGGCCGCTGGCCACTGGAAGGCACCTATGAGTTTAAAGCAGAGCTGCCGGAGGAGTATGAGCTGGCAGAGGGCGTGGATGCGCTGGTGGTGGAAGTGTCTGTGGTGGGGGATCAGGCAGCGGTGACGGCGAATGAATGGCCGGTGTTACGTGTGAGCCCTGCTTCTGGAAAGGAATCCAAAACGCTTAATTTTGATGGGAAGAGTTTTTCAAGTCTTAATGGTGTTTTTGATAGTATAAGGAATCAGACAAATATACAGGTTGACTATTTGGGAAAGGGAACTGATGACCAGCATCATTTTCGCTTAACACTAAATAATACTTCAGCAAGTAATATTATTATACCTAGTGGAGACTGGGAAATAGTGTTAAATGGTAATAATAAGTTGGATGGGGCGGGAAAGCAGTGTGCTGGAATAGCACTTCACATTACTGACGGGGGAACCGCAACAATCGTTGCAGGAACTGGTGCAGCCTCTCTAACGGCTAATGGATATAAAACATCGGGTAACGCTGATGGATCATGTGGAATAGAAGTTCAAGGAAATTTAACAGTAAAAAGTGGAAATGTTGTAGCTGTTATGGAGGCGACGGGTCAGTTTAATGATGCATCTGGAGCAATTTATGTAACTCAAAAAGGAACTTTAAATATTAATGGAGGATCGGTTACCGCAAAAGGAAAGGGAAAGTATGGTCTATGTGCATTAGGAACAGTTAATATGTCTGAAGGCAATTTTGAGATTACTGGAGAAAACAAGGTAGCAGTGGATCATGGCCAGAATTCTAATTTTACACTTTCTGGTGGTACGGTTACTATTACTTCTCTGACTGGTCATACTGGATTTATTACAAAAGGTAACTTGACGATTAAAGGCGGAAGGATGAATGTGAACATTCTTGAAATTGCGAAAGGGGTTACAACGACAGTAGAGGGTGGAACGTTAGAGACTGGTGGATTAGTAATTGGAGATAATGGAAAGCTGATAAACAATGGAACGCTTATTGCAAATGGTAGTTTTGAAGGAAATGGAACGATTGAAAATACCGGTACAATCAGCGGAACCGGAAGTGTGCCGGATTCTGCCAAGCAGCCGCCGGAGAAAATTACGGGGTATTCCGCAAACATAGGCGAAACATATAGCGAGAATATGTCGATCGATGTTCCACAGTGTGCGCAGATTACTAAACCGGCTAAAGCCGGAGAGTTGCAATATGAACTTGTTGAATATACAGGAAGTGAATCTAAGGGTGAAGGAACAATTGACAGGTCAAAAGGTCTGCTGACGGTAAATAAAGCTGGTGTTTTTAAAATTAAAGTTAAGACACTGGCAAGTGGAATTTATCAAGAAGGTACTCCGGTTGAGATAACATTGACTGTTGATAAAGCAGATTTTCCTAATACATGGACAGTGAATGTAGATGCTGTTAGTGGTGTATATAATGGCACTGAGGGATATCCGGCAGCTACAATTACATCGACTCGTATACCAAAGGATGCGGAGTATAAATATCAACTGGCCGCAACATCGAAAAGTAGTAATTTACCAGATCAGTGGCAGTCAGAGTGCCCTAAGATTGTAAATGTAAATGAGTCTGGCCAGTATGTATTTGTAAAGGTGATAACAGATAATTATAAGTCGAAAGTATTTCGTTCCAATAATACAACGCATATTACTCAGCGAAGTTTTACGGAAAGCGTAGAAGTAGCGATTGATTCAAGTGTTTATAATAATAAACCACAGAATCCGAAGATTAAGGTGCTTGAAAATTGGAAAGGCACATTAGGAAGTGAATTAACAGAAGGTATTGATTATGAAATTTCTTTTTGGAAAAAGGAAAATAATAATCAATCAGTTACAAAATTAGAGGACGCTGGAACGTATATCGTTTATCTGTTGGGAAAGGGAAATTACGATGGTTCCCTGAAAACGGCTGCTTTTACAATCAACAAGTGTAAATTAAAAGCACAGATAACAGGAGATTCCTACGATAAAGTCTATGATGGGACTACGGATATTGCAGAGGAGCAGAGGCTGGCAATTCAGCTTTGCGACGACAATAATAATGATACTCCAGCACTTCAGGATGTTCATGCAGATCAGGTGAAGTGGGCATATCAGAGTGCAGATGTTGGAGAGCACGATATAGATGCGACGATCATCTCGTTAGCAGGTGATCAGGCAAAGAATTATGAGCTGACAGAACAGACGATATCACAGAAAGGAACGATCAAGCCCCGTGATTTCGCGTCCATGACGGTATCGGCAGACCCGCTCACCTACAACGGCACCGAGCAGCAGCCGAAGATCAATGCTTCTGTGGAAACCGGTCTTGAAAATGTTAGCCCGGATGCGGTATTTACCTACTCGAAGGACGGTGTCGATTACCAGAGTGAGATCCCGGGCTTTACAGAGGCGGGAACGTATCTGGTGTATGTGAAAGCATCTATGGCGAATTTCAATGACGAAACGAAAACAGTTGCTGTGACTGTGCAGAAAGCAGCTGCTCCAACCGTATCTGCTATGTCAGAATCATACAGCTACAAAGAGACTGGCGAGAGACAGGTGGCATTGCCAGGATTTCCGGAGAACTGCGGAACCATTGGGAGTATCACGGCGCAGATCATTTCCGATGAGGGACAGATCTTAGATAGTGCGGCAGTGGATGGCATGAATCTGGTACTTCGTCTGAAAGGCAGTTCTAAAAACATGGTTGGCAAGACTGCCCAGGTTGTCGTGAAGGTGGAGACTAAGAATTACGAGGATATTCAGATTCCTGTGATCGTGACTCTGACTGCAGATTCGTCTGACAGTAACTCCAACAACAACTCTGGAAATAATTCCGGCAACAATGGCTCCAATAATGGTAATTCCAATGGCAGCTCCAGTTCAGACGGGGACAGCTCCGATTATGATGATCCGAACGAAAGTAGTGTTAAAGTAACCCCGGATCCGTCCAACAAGGTTACGAAAGACAGTCAGAAGGGCTACAGGAATGTGGAACAGGGCGTCATCACCGGCACAGCCAATCAGACCGTGAACGATGGCTACAGCCATTGGATGAAAGACGCCAAAGGCTGGTGGCTCCGCTTTAGTGACGGTACATGGCCAATGGCCGATCGTACTGGTGCATATCACTGGGAGCATATCAACGGAAAATGGTGGGCCTTTAATGAAACGGGTTATGCTAAGACAGGCTGGTTAAGGGATGAGGATTACGGCGGCTGGTTCTATATGGATCTGGAACACGGCATGCAGACCGGCTGGGTGCTTCTCGATGGAGCCTGGTACTATTTTAACCCGAGTTCCGATGGAAAGAGAGGGATTATGTATGCCGGACAAAGGACACCGGATGGATACTATGTAGATAAAAACGGTGTCTGGGACGGAAGAAGCAAGCAGTAAAGCGAGTTTCAAGCCGAACCTCCGTCAGACTTGGCGCGTGATTCTGGTCAGAGAAGCTGACATATTCCTGCCAGAATCACTGCGCAGGAAAAAATCTGCTAAAATTAAGCTTGTCAAGCGTTTCGGTGAACGCTATAATAAAAAGCATTAATCGGCATCGGAAACAGAAAAGCAATTGAATTGAAAGGATTCGATTGCTTTTTTTAATTTGGCATCCCCATCCCATAATAAATTTATATTACACATTGACTTTTTGAGATAAAGGGACATTCTATTGTGATCCCGACAAGGAACGTTTCTTCCCCGGGTACGAGATCAAGGTCACCGCCATGGTTTTCAAGGATCCTTCGGACAGAGGAAAGCCCGATTCCATGATCGGCTGCTGTGCCCTTTCGTGAGCGGAATGTTTTTTCCTCCGGAAGGATCAGACCATCATATGTGTTTTCAATTTTTAAAAAGTACATGTTGCCTCGAATCTCACCTACAGCCAAAATGCGGCGTTTCCCTTTCGTTTGGCGGCTGCAGGCTTCTACTGCATTATCTAAAAGATTGCCCAGCACCGTACACAGCTCCACGTCAGTAAGCGGCATCGGATCGGGAAGATCGAGCCGCACCTGAAATTCTGTCCCTTGTGTCTGCGCCATGCCGTAGTAGTATTCGATCAGGGCATTGACAACAGGATTTTTGCAGAATGCAACATGGGAGTAGGCTAAAGATGCGGCAACCTGTTCCTCTACCTGTAACAGGAAGTCACAGATCTCCGTCTGTCCATGCTCCGAGGCCATGCGGTCTATGGCACGCAGATGATGTTTGATGTCATGGATCAGCCTCCGATTTTCCGCTGCGGCCTCAGAAAGCTGACGGCTGTATTCGGTCTGCATAGAAAGCTGACGGATGACCTGCTTACGCTCCTCCTGAAAGATCAGGCTGTTTCCGTATCCTTCTACCACATCGTGCCAGAGAGAGTAACCGATCGCTGCTGCGATAAAGAGGCTGCCCCACTCCACAAACCACCCGCCGATGACCGGCTCATATACCGGCAGAAGCCGATCCCATATAAGGGCGCAGGTGGCGGCGGCTGTGGCATAGAAGATCGGTCTGCGTCGCTTTTCTCCCCGGTGGATGGCAAGAATGGATATGATAAGAAGATAGAGTGCCGATGCCGCTTTATAGCAAAAGACGGCTGCCGAGAAGAAACGAATGGCTCCAAGGGAAAGGCGGGAAGCCATCATACCATATCCCAGTGCATATATAAGGAAGGCAGTGCCTGCTCCGTTACTGATGGCGGAAAGAAGGAAGCCCGGGCGGCAGATCCGGTTTTGCAGAATTATGATCAGCAAGGTGACCAGATAGATACAGAACAGCTCGAGCGTATACCAGGGGAAGACAGGAAGTGCCATCAGCATGTGGAGTGCAGGATAAGAGGACAGACCACACATAGCAAGGCAGATAAGTCCAAACAGAAAGGCATTTTTCTGTTTCATCCGGTGACTGAAGTAAAAAGACAGCAGGGCACAGACGAAGGTAACTGTGCAGCTGAACAGGCAGAATGCAAACCGGATCCCCCGGGAGGTATTTACTGCCAGCATCGTCCCAAAAGCAGGCGGATAAACGATCCCGCCATAAAAGTGGTCATAGTTGCTGACCGCTATGGTGAGTGTGACCGGCTTTCCTCCATAAAAAGTGACCATTCGGTTTTGAACCAAAGGGATCCTTTGCTCCGGATCTCCCAGCTGCAGGATCCGGTCATGGTCGAGATAAAGGGTATAGGAAGAAAATACTTCCGGGAGTTCAATGGCATACGCCTCTTTCCGTTCCGGCAAAAAGAAGGTCATCCGGTAAGTTCCGCAGCCGTAGGGAGAAGGAGCTGCCGGACTGGAAAAATTGCTCATCTCGCCAATGGAAAGATAGCGCATATAGTGGTCGGAATCCTGTATTTCTTCCGGAGTCAAAAGAGCATCCGGATAAAATTCCCAGCCGGATACCAGAAATCGTACCGGTGACTTTTTCAGATCATTCTCGGAGAGAGCCAAAATGCCGTTTGCCGCCTGGATCGTATTCTGACTATATTTATTATCGAAATGATACAATCCAAGAAAAAACAGGGATGAACACAGGCAGACGATACATAAGGCAGCATATTTTCTTATAACAGAAGACATCAGCTATTTCCACCTCCTACGCAGAAAAAGTACACCGGCGGACAAAAGAAGCAGGGAAGCCGGGAGCAAAAAGAGCAGAGGGGATCTGCCGCGCTCGGCGTCGGCAGTCAGAGCCGGGGAATCAGGATCCTTCCCGTCTGCCGGGGCCGAGGACCCGGAATCCTTAGCGGCAGTCCGGGTCGGGGAATCGGGATTCTTCCCGTCTGCCGTAACCGAGGACTCGGAATCCTTAGCGGCGGTCAGAGTCGGGGAATCAGGATTCTTCCCGTCTGCCGTAGCCGAGGACTCGGAATCCTTAGCGGCAGTCTGGGTCGAGGAATCAGGATCCTTTTCGCCTGCCGTAGCCGAAGACTCGGAATCCTTAGCGGCAGTCCGGGCCGGGGAATCAGGCTTCTTTTTGGCTGTCTGCGCCGGGGAAGCAGGATCCTTCGAGGCTGCCATGGTGTAGGTTCCGGTATGATCAATCGGAAAGGAAGCGGCTTTTGCTGCATCATCATAGTCGGAAACCGGGATTTTTATGCCGTTTTCGTCACAGAGATATAAGCTATCCGCTGTCGTCTCTTGCGGATAGGGCAGCATGACAGAGGCACCCGGCAGAGAGTCAAAGGAAACTCCGTTGATGCAAAAGGAAAAAGAAAAACTGCGGTCAGAGATTTTTTTGATGATGACCTCGATCTGATCGTTATTTTGGATGTCCTTTGGTAAAGAAGCCCTTGGGACGCGGATGGTGATGCCCTGTTTGGAAAAGCTTGCTTTTTGTCTTCCTGCTTGAAGCATCATCAATAAGCGCGTGCCGGAGATCCGGTCAGTGGTATCATCAAAAAACTCGGTAAAGGCTATTTCGGAGGAGGAAGGCTCTTTAGGATTTGAAGCCGCCTTTGCTTTAGAGAGCGGTTTCATAGAGGAGGCGTTCTCTGTCCGGTCGGTTGGATCGTTTTCTCGATCGGGATTCTCATCCTTGTTCTCGTCCCCGTTCTGTTCAACCTTCTGATCAATGTTCTGTTCGGGCGGAGGCTGTGTGATGCTGCCAGGCGGATTTCCTTTTGCGTCCCCTCCATCGCGATCACCATTATAATACCCTTCAAGGACGAGCTCATCAGAGTAAGTGAGGGACAGGATGCCGGTCTGTCCGCCATCGTAATCGACCTGAAGACGGTAGCTGTTACCCGATGTCAGCAGATACGTTTTGATCGAGAGCATTTCCTTCCCTGCATAAACGCCATCTTCCAGCTGTTTCCATGGTTCATCGTTTGCGGATAGCCATACGTTGATCTTATCCGGATCTCCCGGCGGTGTGACCCATGGAAAGCATAGATTTCCTCTGGCAGCTATAACACAGTTGATATCCGGTCTGCCGGGGGCCTGTATAGAAACGGGGATCGATATTTCCGGGAAAACGATCCCGTCCGCAAATTCCGTATTTTCAGGTGCGGCAAGCCGTCCCTTTGCCTGATACAGTCCCACAGTATCGAAATCAATATCGGAAAGATCCCATTCCACCAAAGCGGAATAGCTGATTTTGTTTTCTGTATAGCATTCCAGATGATGCGGGGAAAAACGAAGCAGATGGTTCAGCGTTTCTTCTGTACTGCCCTGTGGAAGTGCAAAAGCGTCCGTATAAGGATACCATTGTTCTATGGAAATAATGACAGCAGGAGGTGTTTTTTCTACATGGACGGAAATCACAAGCTCCTTTAATACATTTTCGCCAAAGCAATATCCCTCTGGCAGCTCGATCCTGCCGGTAGCGGCGTAATCCCCCAAAGTGGTCTGGTCAATGGCCGAAAAATCCCAGCAGACGGAAAATCTTTCAGACCGGCTTTCATTATTTTCAATTACAGTGGCGGAAACCGTTTGGTATTTAAGGGCAAAGAGATAAATGGGTTCCATGTCATCGTCGGAGGGGCTGCTTTTAAGGGGCAGCGTAAAATCCGGCAGGGCGAGAAGCTCATCTTCATTTTGTATTTTTGTGATCCTGATCTTATCGGCATCTGATGGGGTGGCAGTCTGAAGGGCAAAGGCGGATATGCTGCCGATGAAACAGAAAAGGCAGGTCAGACAGCAGATCAGACAGAAGACGGGAAATCGTTTTTGTTGTGTCCGCTTTATTATCATACAATTCCCTCCATTCCGGAGAAAACATACTGGCGGTAGACCTCACGCAGCTGTTTTCTGTTTCGGAGGGAGATCGGAAGCTCCTCTCCGTTTATCAGACGGAAGGTCTGACTGTCGACATGGCTGATATGATCCATATTGATCAAAATGCCGCGATAGCAGGCCAAAAAGCGTTTGTCCTTTTGCAGCGCTGCCGTTACCTCCTGAAACCCTCCGCTCACCGGTATCACTCGTTCCGCCGTATGGATCCGTGTCACACGGTTTTGATGGTCTATGTATAAAATCTTATCGGTGGGAAGCTTTAGCGTCTGTCGATCAGCCATAACCGAAAGCGTCATGACCTCGTGGGGCGATTTTAGCTGGCACAGTTCCATTGCTTCTTCAAAATCTGCCTGATGGCTTGAAAGCGGCTTCAGCAGATAATAGCTGGCAGAAAGGCTGTAGCCCAGCCGGGCATAATCCTCTGTGATGGTCAGAAAAACGATCTTACAGAGCTTGCTTTTCCGGCGCAGCCTTCTGGAAGTTTCTATCCCATCCATGTTTTCCATATAGATGTCCATAAAGACAAGCTGAAAATTGACCTGGGCGGCAGCTTTCAGAAAATTCTCTCCGTCCTCAAATTCTGTCAGCGTATAGTCCAGCTGATGCTTTTTCATATAATTTTCCAGGCAGACAGACAGTTCTGCTCTGTCATCTGCTCTGTCATCCACAATCGCAATCTGCATCGCGCCATCTCCTTTGCACAATAATCCAATATTAGTATAACATAAAACCGCAGGAAAAAACTTGCGTCTTAAACAGGAAACCTGCGTCTTAAACAAAGTCGGTTGCATTTCCCTTGACAAGATGCTACCCTAATTATACTACATGACTTTTAGGTGAGAAGGTCTGATTTTTTGATTTCATAGGAAAGTTCGTCCTATGAAATCAAAAACGCTCCGCGAGGATCGCACTGCGGCGGAAAGGAAGAGTGCCGCTGTCGCGCCCCGCCGCAGGCGGAGAATCCTGCAAGCAGGATTCTTTTTCATGTTTCTTTTCGGGAAAGGAGGCCCGGCATGAAAATCGCACTTTGTACGGAATTAAGGAATGCAGAATGGTTTGAGAGCAGGCTGCGCTCCCTTTTTGCTGGGGACGGACAGCTTGTCATCGACGAGCTATGGAATGAGAAGCAGCTATCTCAGGCACTGCGGCGGAGCCGATATCATGCGGTTGTCATCGCAATGACCGGGGCAAGGGGATTGGAGGCTGCCATTCAGGCAAAGCAGCTGGCACCGGAAACACCGCTTGTCTGGTGGAGCGATGATGAAAACTTTGCCCTGATCGCGTATCAGCTTCGTATCCCGGCATTCCTCTCCATAGATTGTAGTGATCAGGAGCTATATGAGGCAATGGAGCCCATCAGGAAACGGAGGTATGGAAATGCGAATTGCGCTATGCAGCTATAGTCAGAAGGAGAAAGAAACGGCGTTACTGATGAAGCTTGGCAAAGTAGACCGCTTTGACAATGGCGTATTCTGCGTCTATGCCATGCAGCGGGAGGGCCCTTATGACGCTGTGGTGATAATGGAGGATGGGGCCCGTGGAATGAATTTCTGCATGAGCATACGAGGCTACAGCAGGGATGTCCCGCTCCTTTGGATCAGCGATCAGGCAGAATTTGAACCCCAAAGCCGCAGGCTGTGGGTAGATGACTTTTGGGTGAAGCCCGTTACAGAGCATCAGCTGGGGGAAGCAGTCTCCCGGCTTCTTCAGGGAAAAAGGGGAAGTAATGAATCAGGTGAGGAGGAAAAGTATGAATAAAAAATATTACCGGAGAGAACAAAAAAAGAAGAAACGGCAGATCGTATCTGCAGCACTGGCGGCAATGATGGCGATGCAGTTATGCGTACCGTCTGCAACGTTTGCTGCAGTTCCTACAAAAAAGTTGAAAGTGATCACGGGATTTACGGAATTACCGGAGGAGGTCGCGCATATTCAGATCCCTGCGGATGCCGGAGAAAACTTTGAGGATTATCTGAATTTCCCGGAGACGATCGAGGCTTCGGTGGTGGAATATAAGAACGTGAATCACCAGAAAAATAATGCGGATCGCGACAAGGGTGCAGAAGATGAGACGGCTGCAGCAGACGACAGTGATGAGGAAGAAGACTTTGAAATTGCTACCGGCAGTAATGCAAAGAAAGAAAATCTGAATGAGGAGGAAACTCCGGAAACAGAAAATTCAGAAAACGTGCCGGATAGCAATGATGAGGAGGAAGCAGATAAACAGGATGTTCAGGAGAAAGACCAGCAGGGTACGTTTCTGATCGCGACCGACAGCAATGCCGGGGATTTTCTTGAGGATGATGAGTTTGAAGATGAGGAAATCTCAGAAGATATCCCGGTACTGACAGATATCGAGGTGACCTGGGAGCCGGATGAGAACCGGGAAGAGGAAAATGGCTCCTATTATTATCTTCCGGTTCTTCCGAGTGAGTATATTTTGGCAGCGGGCGTGGAGCTTCCGGAGATCGAGGTCAGCATGGACGGCGGAATCGCTTTGCTGGCATCAACAGGTACTTATGATATTGCGAATGGCGGTATCGTCATCAACAGCAACACATTGGAACAGTATAAGGATGCGACTATCACGGGAAGCAGTACGACCCATGTTATTCTGGTTAATGGTGTGGAGGCTACAATTACGATTTCGAATCTGGATATCCAGATTCCGATCGACAATAACGCTACGACAGCAAGTAACTGGATACCGGCGATCCGACTGGCAAATGGTGCACAACTGAATCTGATTCTGGAGGGAAAAAATACACTCAAGGGCGGTGATATGTGTGCGGCTATTGAGGTGCCGGAAGGCTGTACCCTGACGATCAGCGGAGAGGGAAGCTTAAAAGCAACCGGTGGAGTAGGTGCCGGAATTGGTGCGTCGAGCATGAGAAAGGGTTCCTTGGGGACGATTGAGATCAACGGAGGCAATATCGAAGCTTATGGCAGCGGGATGGCAGCAGGTATTGGCGGCGGTTTAGAGGGCGGCATCGGTACCATTGTCATCAACGGCGGAACTGTGTATGCCAAGGGCGGACATGGAAACTACCCCAAGGATATTAAAAATGTATACGGTGGAGCAGGAATTGGCGGTGGAGCGTACGGCTGCGTGGATAAGATTGAAATCAATGGTGGCAATGTGACAGCCTATGGAGGATATGTTACGAACGCAGGAAGACACCCCGGAGCTGCAATCGGCTGTGGCGGCGGTGGAGCCAAAACAGTAGAGGGCGGATACAAGTATGGTGAGATTGCGATCAATGGCGGAACGGTTTCGGCCATTGCGTATAAGAATGAAGTATATGCGATCGGTGTCGCAGAGAAGCCAAGTGTAGATGGTACCTTGGTGGGCTCCATTTCCATCAGTGATCAGGCAGTAGTCAACTTAAATGGTGGTGATTATTTCCCGAAAAGTGAAAATTCCGGACTGAAAAACTATACCATTCAGGGCACGATTGCGGATGTACGATTCACCGAAAGCACTTATCCGGTGACAATCAGTGTGGGAGAGATTACCTGGGACGCAGGGACGATGAAGGTGAGCGATTATCAAGTTACACTTAAGGCATCCAATTATCTGAAGCCATTAACGCCAGGGACACCGGTAACGGTACAGGTGACGGTTGGAGACTATGTTTATCAGATGGAAGCTGACGTTGATGATAAGAATGCAACGATCACTTTGAAGACCGGAATTCCTCTTTATGAGACAAGATTAAAATTTGTTTCCACGGCGATCACGAGCGATCAGATATTACAGGCAACCGATATCACGGTCAAGCAGAATGATAAACCGTTGAGCAATCAAGAAGGTCAAAGTGCAGCTATGGTCATTCCTTCCATGCAGATTTCGTATGATGAAGCGAACACGGGACATCTGACGGTATATCTGCCGGAAAATAGGAATAAAACAGAGATTTCGGTGACGGTACCGGGCTTAAATGACGGCAATCCGATCACAAAATCAGGTGAGACGATTTCGACAACAACACCAAATGAAATTGCGATGTTTTATGGTGATACCTTTTGTAGTCATGAGCACTATAATGCAGATGGATTTTGTGAAGCATGTGATGCATATCAGAAGGCAAACAAGTCGGGGGAATATTATGAGATTTATAATGCCGGTCAGCTTTTCTGGTTTGCAAAGCAGTTTAATGATGGTGAAATCCCTAATAAGAGCAATCTGAAGCTGATGAAGGATATTGAGATCCCGGACGGATATGCCTGGACAAGCATTGGAGCCATAGCTGATGGTAAGTCTTTCGAGGGGAATATTGAGGGAAATTACCATGTAATTTCCGGACTGCGACCTGCTGATGACGGTACAAGTTCTCAGTACGGACTGGTGGCAAGGATTAAATATGGGAATGTACAAAATATAGGGCTGGTGTTGGAAGGTAATTGGACTTGCGGGTTGTGTAAACTCACTGTGGGTGATATCAAAATTCAGAATTGTTTTGTAGTAGGAACAAATTTTTCATATAGTTGTTCACAAGGAGCGGTGACTAATTGCTTGGCTGTATCAGGAAAACTGGAAGGAACTGAGTACTCGAATAATCATAGGGCTACTTTTACGAACTGTTATGAGACAACACAGGGTGATTTTAGTTCTTTGGGTGGAATTACTACTATAAGCGAAGAAAAACTGAAATCCGGAGAAATTGCCTATAAATTAAACGGTGATCAATCAGATGGTACGTGGGGACAGGTGATCGGAACGGAGGATTACCCGCATTTCCGCAAGTACAGTAAGACGGTATATTATGATCCAGCTACTGGTACATATTCTAATAATAAGGCGGCAAGTATCACTTCTGCAGCTGTCACGGATATTAAGACGATTTCTGACACAAAAGCGACTGCTACACTTAAGGCAACAGGAACTCCAGGAGCAGAGGTTAAGTTTTTATTAACCTCCGGCGAGGATGAGCAGACAGGGACATTAGATGAAATGTTCTCGAATGGAACGCCACTTACGGAAAGTTCTTCCGGAAACTATGAGTGTACTATTAAGAATTTAACTCCGGACACAGAATATCATGTCAGACTGATGATTAAAAAGGATGGTAACTTATCTCTTGATGTAACCTATGTAAATTTCCAGACAGAAAAAGTGCAGCAGGAGGCACCTAATGCTGCTGATGTTTCTATCAATTACGAACAGGAGACTTTAGAGAATAAAGCTTCCTGCGATCTGGAGTATGCTGCTTCTAAGGATGCACAGTCATGGACAACGATAAGACAGGGTGGTAAGGTTCGTCTGACAGGGCTGCTGAATAACATTCGTGAAAATGGTGGGTCTGTACCAGTCTATATTCGCAAGAAAGCATCCTCGTCCATGTCAGCCAGTGAAGCGGTTTTTGTGGCGGATTTGCAAACACAGGTGATTCCGGAAGAATCGAACAAGCCGAATATTGATTATCGGAAGGAAGAAATCACAATTTCCTCATCTTTACAGTATGTGATTGTAAACGGAACCAATACCTCTCCAAACTGGACATCTGCAAAAATGGGCAGTGGATCAGGAATTTCGATTACAGACATCATTTCTTCCGCTCATGAGAGTACGGTTTATTATCGGTATGCTGCAAGCAACACAGATCAGAAATTTGCCGGAAAACCTAAAAGTATCACGATTCCTAAAAGAACGGCAGCACCGGCTGCAATAACTGAGAATGAGGTGACTATAACCGGTACGACGATTACCATAAACAGAACGAATCCGGAAAATGACATTGAGTATGGATACCGTGATGCAGATTCAGACGGAGCATTTACATGGATTGACGGTACGGAAATTCAGGGATTATATCCGGCACATGGATATCAGGTAACCAGCAGAATAAAGGCGAAAGAGAATGCATTTGCTTCTGAGAGAACGGAACCGCTTCATGTGTCTACCAAGGATACACTGAGAATTGTAGGAAACGGAACACAAAAGTGGAATGCGAAGGGGACTTATGGGGTTTCACTTGCTAATATTCCGGTTTCCCTGGCTTCTGGTTATGGTGTGTATAATGGTGCAAATCAACCGGTAGCCGGAACCTGGAGCTGGGAACCGGAAAATAGTAGTCCAGCATCTGGTATTTATCCGAATGTAAAAGGTAACAAGGCTTATACCGTGAAATTTACACCGACAGATTCAAGTGCTTCATACGATGGGACATTAACAGCTTCCGTGGTACCGGAAATCTCTAAGAAAACACTGTCATTATTCGTTACGGTAGAAAATAAGACCTATGATGGCACGAGAACAGCAACTGTGCATGAACCGCTGATTGTAAAGACTGGCGTGGATACAGGTTCAGGAGAAGAGCAGCTGCAGATCACAGGCTTAACAGCCGCTTTTAAGGATGCAAATGCCGGAACCAATAAAAAGGTTGTGATCGATGCTTCGAAGACAGTGATAACAGGAGCAGCAGCGAGCGGTGGCGGAGCAACAGCCGATCCGGATAACTACCAGGTCAACATTCCTTCCAGTGCAACCGCAACGATCGAAAAAGCAGCATCTTCGATCACGATCAATGATGCAGAGTGGCCGGGAACGAAAACATATGGCGATCCTGATTTTTCATTGACTGGAGTTACCACCGTTGGAGACGGAGCGGTGACCAAGGCAAGCGACTCTGCGAATGTACTGACGGTTGATGCAGATGGCCGGGCAACGATCCATGGCGCGGGTACGGCAACGGTAACGATAAGTGTGGCAAGTGATATCAATTACACGGCAGGTAATAATTCCAGACCGATCACCGTTCAGAAGGGAAGCATTTCCCTGAATTTGAAAGCCGGAAAGAAAACCGGTCTGATGCAGAGACTCCGGGCTGCTCTTGGAAATGTGAAAGATACTTATGTTCTGACTCTGGAAGCGAAGGGAGCTTATCAGGATGTTCTGACTGGAACGGTAATATTTTATGAAAATGGACAGTCGCTCAATGAGACGCCGATCACATTGACCAATGGAACCGCATCCATGGAATATTCGGGTCCTTCTGCTGGTACGCATGAAATTTCGGCAGATTATGTGCTTCCGGCTGACGGCGCAGAGCAGCAGAATTACAATAAGCCTGCACTGGTAAGCTGCAGCTTCGAGGTCGGAAAAGTAGATGAGGATCAGATTCAGATCAAAGAAGTAGACGGGAAACTCTACGGAGATGATCCATTCAAACTGGAACTTACCGGACAGAAGGGAACCGGAGCTGTGAAATTCTCCGTTCCTGACGGAAATGGAGTTCTGGAGCTATCAGAAGTGAACGGAAAAACAGAGGCGAAAATCATCGGAGCCGGAACGGTCCTTGTGACGGCTGAGGTTGCCGGGGATAGTGACTACAATGGAACGACGGTGACCAGGGAAATTACTGTTGGAAAAGCACAGGCACCGGAAATCTCCGTGGCAGAGCCGAAGATTGCACCGGTTCCGGCAGATGCACCGGAGGAGGTAAAAAAGATTGCTAACCTCTTGGAAGAGAAGACCCCGGAGATTACCGGACTGGATACTGTGGCAGCAGATCTGATCCGGGAAACAGAAAACGGGGATGTGATCGTAAAAACAGGAGAAAATCAGACGATTTCCGGAGTGGAAGCGAAGGAAAAACTTCAGAAGGAAGGAGTCGATACCGCAGGAAAGAAGGTAAGACTGGTGGTTGAGCCCTATATGTCGGTGGAAGTAAAGGGTGTGACCGAAAAACAGGGAGTGAATGTGATCACTTTTGAAATCACCGCATTATACAATGTAAAAGCCACAACAGCCGGAAAGAATGAGACCATGCAGGAGGAAGGAACCGGTAGAAATACCATTCTGATCGGCACAGCAATCCCGCAGAAGGTTGGAACCCCGGTTACGATCACCCTGCCACTCCCGGCAGATTATCCGACCGAGGATCTCTTTATCCGCCATCTGCTTCATAATGGAAGAATTGTATATTATCCTGTAACAGTAAGGGTAAAACAGGGAAGTGCGATGGCAGAGTTTGTAAACAAGGATGGCTTTAGTACCTTTGAGCTGCTCTCAGACAGCCGAAAGGGAACGGTTGCATTTGATCATGGAGTCGGAGAACGGAGCTATAGCCTGGAGCAGATGGATGAAGCGCTTCCGACAGTCAGCAAGGATGGAGCTGTGTTCAAGGGCTGGAAGATCAACGGCACGTTGTATACAACTGTGAACGAAGCACTCCTGGATGTGCTGGATCAGGCAGAAGGACATCGTGTGACGGCGCAGGCAGTCCTGGAAAGCAGCAGTCCAGAAACTCCTGATGATTCGAAAGGTGACAGGAACACCGGTTCTGACAGTGACAGAGAGGATACCGACCGGAATGTGGCCAGAAATGCATGGAAAACAAAGAAAGTCAATGGCGTAGTCAGATGGAGCTACTATGATAGCGATGGACGTCGTGTATTCAATGCATGGAAACAGCTTTTGTATGAGGGAACCATGTTCTGGTATCACTTTGGTGCTGACGGGTACATGGATACCGGCTGGTTTAAAGATGCGGATGGAAACTGGTATTACCTGAATCCGGTATCTGATGGCACGCAGGGAACCATGAAGACCGGCTGGCTGAAAGACGCAGACGGAAACTGGTATTATCTGAATCCGGTTTCCGACGGTACGCGGGGAGCGATGAAGACTGGCTGGCTGAAAGATGCGGATGGAAGCTGGTATTATCTGAACCCGGTATCTGACGGTACCCAGGGAGCGATGAAGACCGGCTGGTTTACAGATCCGCAGGATGGACATCTCTATTATCTGGATCCAAAGACCGGTGCAATGGTGACCGGAAACATACAGAATGATAGCGTGTGATTCTGTTTCATGGGGATCCATCAACTTTTATGGTTGATGGATCCCTGCTTTTATCTTCTCATAGGACAAATGGAAATTTTTACTTGACAGTTCTATGTTTTTTCATGTATGATAAAAATAGTGTGAAGAGACATTTATCGTTTTCATGCAAATGTATGTAATGACCACTCCCGCAGAACAGACTACGGAAGTTAAGCCCATCGGACAGGCGGGTCAAGCGCCGCGTGGGGTTAAGCCCACATTATTGATTGAGTTAAAAGCTCAAATTTATAAGTTGATTACTTTATAATCAGTGTTTGAAAAACACATCATCTTGTGAATCGGTCAATAAGTGCAGGGACAATATATTTGCGATTGCAGACTTGGAGGAAAAAACGATAAAGGTCAGAGGCAGACGGGAGCGGAGTGACGCGCCCCAGACCCCAATGGAATAGAATCGTTTTGAGCAGATGATGGTTTTGGCGTCATCTGCTTTTTTTTATGATTCAGATGATGCGCAATCAATAAAATGCATGAGGAACAAAACCATGGACAGAGAGAGACAAAAGAAAGCCCCGATCTATGAAGCGCTCGAGGAATTTAAAAAGAAGAGAGTTGTCCCGTTTGATGTACCGGGACATAAGAGAGGACGCGGAAATCCGGAACTGGTACAGCTTTTAGGCGAAAAATGTGTATCTTTGGACGTAAACTCCATGAAGCCGCTTGACAACCTCTGTCATCCGGTCTCCGTGATCCGTGAGGCGGAAGAGCTTGCGGCGGAGGCATTCGGAGCGGCCAGCGCCTATCTGAT
>ERZ780150.88-NODE-88-length-94630-cov-8.907164_pt1 | contig 94630 bp, 98 predicted proteins | sample MGYA00511019_ERZ780150 | MGnify/ENA primary metagenome ERZ780150 (study PRJEB29588, sample SAMEA2151633) | human gut metagenome | biome: human gut; feature: human-associated habitat; material: faeces | place: Denmark | collected 2008/2010 ...
AACTCAAAGTAATAAAACGTATTATGTATGGCAGAAATAGTTTTGAATTATTGAAGGCAAAAGTACTGCTTCATGAACAATTTCGCTGCAAAATCAACTAAGTGTGGAAAGAACCTATAGAGCGTTTACGGAAAGATTACCGTCAGCGTGAGGTCGCGCCAAAATTTGACGCTTATTTTGTGTGGGTAAAAGAATCTCTCCCAAAAGTTCCCACAGGAGGCAGTACCTACAAGGCGCTCCAATACAGTCTGAACCAGGAGGAATATCTCCGGTTCTTCCTGACTGACGAGAAAGTTCCCATGGACAACAATACTACCGGGCGCACCATCCGTCCCTTCACCCTTGGGCGTAAGAACTGGGTCACCGTGGATTCCATCCGCGGAGCAGAAGCCAGTGCCATCATGTACAGTCTGGTAGAAACTGCAAAAGCAAACGGACTCCGGGTCAACGAATATCTGGAATATGTGCTGATCGAACTGGCAGCACACCAGGACGATACCAGCCGTGACTTCCTTGCTGACCTACTCCCCTGGTCCAAAGCAGCCCAGAAAAAAATGCAGCAGTCTGAAAAAAGTCTCCAAAAAAAGTTAATTTAACTGTCAAAGAGCAAATCTATAGGAATCGCCAGTACAATGGCGGTTTCTTTTATTTTATGGTAACCATGTTTGAGTACTTACATTCCATCCGAGGAGCAGAAGCCAACGCTATCATGTACCGCTTAGTAGAGACTGCAAAAGCAAACGTCTTGGATTAAGTTTTTTCAAAAAAATATATAATATCGTCGCAATATGATTTTCTATATTGAGTCACGATGCATAGTTCTTACTTCACTTTTTAAGCGAGTAAAAAATTAATTTCCATCAAATTTGAAATCACTTAATCAGCTTCAAGTGTCTTAATTCCTTTTTTATAAACTTTAGCAAACTAATCATCTTGTAATATATCTTTACACTACAAATAAATAATGCATTACCATAATACAAACAATAATTATTACTCTTTTTCTTGGAAAACTGTGCTTTTTTATCACATTCACCTCTTGAAAAATCATACATTTCTATTCCGTTAGTTTTGCAATAATCCATAACAAAATACGTTAAAATTTTTCCAGGCATCAGAACTTTATAGTCTTCCAGATATGCAGTATGGCATCCTGTTAGATAATAACCATTGATAAAATCAAATGTATGAGCTATAGGTATATCTTTATAACGCAAAACAAACATTCTTGTGCCCGGAAATTCAGATATATCAACAAAAAAGCGACGTATTTTTTCGTCAGTAAACAATGCACGATTCTTACCAACCTTATTACTATTACTTTCTATATTAAACATTGTATGGATTTCATCTTTTATATCCTCCTTATAAATATGAAGTGAAAAACAATCCTCATTCTCCGTTATTATTTTGTCTAGTTTCTTTCTTGTTCGTTTCGAAATTGAAGATAAACCATCATCAATCTCTGCAAACGGATTTACAGAGCATGTCCTACAAAAATCACTATCACAATAGAAGTGTAATTCATTTTCGGGAACTTCAGTGAAAATAAAACATTTCTTTTTAAAATACTTTCTCACAGTAAACTCTATCGTTTTATTACTATTATCCGCAAACAAATTAGCTGATTTGTCTAAATATCTACCGCCTGGCGAAATATATATTATATTCCATAAAGATTTAATAGGAATTATCGATCTAATAATTCCATCTTCATATACAAATATAACTAGATATTTTCCCTTGAACAATGAACTACAGGCTTTAAACCAATAAATAGAGTTATATACTTTGGGGTTAGACGATTTTTTCCACAAATCATCCCACTCAGTATAGTCTTTATCTGTCAATGCCTTTTTCACTTCTATACTGTACATTTTTCTTACACTTTCTTTAATAGATAGAATGTCTTTGACTATCGTTAATTCTACATAACAAATGTGTTTCTTATTCTAACCGCTCAATTGCTTCTTTTAAACATTGTATAAAGAAGATAATCTCATCTCTTTCAACAGCAAACGATATTCTAGCGACACACTGTTGTTTATTTGGCCATGCCATGTATGCTCCAGGTACATATTTAATATTCATAACTTTATATAGAAATTGCATAATATCTTTTTCATTTTTGATAACAGTTGTATCATATTTTTTCCCTAGCAGTTCTGTCAGATCAAGGATAGCAAAAAAACCACTTTCCGGATTGCATCCCTCAGCTAATTTTACAAAAGGGATTCCTTCAAGCCATTTTTCTTTTTTCTCACGATTATTATAATACTGATTAATATCGTCAGTTATGGTTGCTCTTTCAGAAAGATTTTTTATTGTTATAATTCCTTCAACACCCGCTCTTAAAATTGCAAACCTATGCTGATACTCCGTTAATAATGGTTTAAAATACTCATCATATTTTCGATTTCTCTCAACAGAATCATTAAATAGTTCCCCCAATATTATAGTTTGCAATTGTGGTGAAGAATCGATAGTTTGAAATATAAGATTTTTTATTCCTCGAACTATTATTTCATCAGCAACTATCACACCCGAACGGATACCAGCTAATCCATATGCTTTCGATGCACCTAACAGTGTTATTACATCAGATTCAAATCCTTCAATTCCCATAGCCGGAAAAACATCTTTTCCATAACTAAGATCCTTGTAAATCAAGTCGTCTACATAAAGTACACCTTTGTTATGGCAAACCGACAAAACATCTCTCAACTGTTTTATATCCTGTTTAGATATTACCCTTCCTATCGGATTCTGAGGATTAGTTTGATATATCATTGACACTCTTGGTTCATAATTTAATATATCCTTATAAGAAACCCTTAACTCTTCATTTATCTGGTCTATCAGTTTTTCCAAACGATGTGGTTCAAATGACCAGTTCTCACTTTCATAAAGTGGGAAAAAGCGAGTAATTCCACCAACTCTCTCTGGTGAAAAGGTAAATAAACCATATGTAGGAGCCTCAAACAATACAACATCATATGGTCTCAAAACAAGTGTGCATACTAAGTTGAAAGCATGCGTCGTAGAAACTGAAAAAATAATATTATCCTCAGTCAACTTATTTGAGAAATTTTCTTGCTTTAGATATCTCAATACTTTATTGCGTACTTCATAATCTCCTTCTGGCGTTGGATACTGAGATAAAATATTCGAATTTAAAAGTTCTGTCACCGCATCTATCACCCCTGGGAATGGAATTGATTTCATAGGATCTCCTCCACCTAATTCATTATTATATTCAGGATGTTCAGTTTGAAATGACGGATCGGTTTCCTCATTAAGAACTTTCAATTCCATAGCCGCATCAAAAAAATCACTGCCATCTGGTCTAGTTCCTGTATCTGGCATTCCCTCCTTGGGAACAATTAATTTCCTCTTCCTTCTAGCTATCTGTTGTATGGAATATGGTTTATCTTTTAACAGACTATAATAGTGTCTTATACGCTCAATCTCACTTTCCTTCATAATTTCTTTTTTTTCTAAACTTATTTCTCTCTCATGTATTAGCATACTACACTTACAATAGCAGATATTGTTAAAATAATATCATATCATCCTTTCACTATTATACTAAAAAACAACAATCATGTATATTACATTCAAGACAACTGGTGCTAGGAGCCAGCATCTAGTTTTCCCTATATACCCAATCGCCTTTTGTTCATTTTGCAAATTTTAAGTGCAAGCTTCCCACGCATATTAGTTAGTACCTTTTTTAATTACATATACTCCAGCTTTTTTCCCGTTAACTAATGTATCTATCCTTTTTTCAATTATGAACAGATGAGTATCTATAGCTGATTCAAATTCATCTTTTCTCGCTGAAAGGAGAATAAGTTTAGCATTTGGCTTCATTACTCTGTTAAATTCCACAAGCATATCTATGTAAAACTGTTCAATGTCATCAATTTGTTCGTAATATCCCCATGGCGGATCTGTAATTATTACATCAATACTGCCATCTGTTATACCTACTAGGTTTTTTGCATCTCTAACCCTCACGTCAATTTCAGACTTATTTTCAAAACCTCGACGAAGGTTTCTCACTAGTCTTGGATTCAAATCACTAATATACATTTTTTTAAATTTGAAATTTTTCTGCATCTGCTTTGGAATAGATCCATATCCAGCAAATGCATCCATTACTATACTGTTTTTTGTTGGCTCTCCAAGCATGCACATCAAATACGCAAATTCCGGTCGAAGTTCTCCTTTACTTAGCTCTTTCTCAGTTGTTTTTCGTTTGTTCATTAGTCTACAAAAGAAACCAATATTTTCACTTCTCTTAATAAGCCAATACTCAGTTTGCGGAGAAAGTCTATCAATCATAGCATTGGTTAATCGACATATTTTCGTCTCTATTTGTCGAGTATACGATTTGTCCATTCCAACAAATTGGTTATTGACTGAATAGCGCACTCTAAATGATTTTCGCGACATAGGTATTTGTTTAATTGCAAGGATGTTTTGCGCCATGGATACTAGATCACAGTTTTTTCCTTGATATTTTCGAATAACAAGAAAAGTATTGTTAAATACCAAAACCTTTTCAATTTCCCCTTCCTTACCATTATAATAATAGTTTACCAAGCCATCATAAACTTTCAATACTTTTGCTCCGGGTAATAACTTAATAATCACTTCCGGAATCACATCAGAAAACCCTGTCGTAAATGTTGATATATACTCTGCCATTATTTCTCTCCCATTATTAAGTCAAAATAAAATAAATAGTATGTACTCACTCTATCATGAGTACCTTACCCTCTTAACTGTTACGCATTCATGAGATAATTCCCCCAAAATATTCGCATTTCCTTTGTGTCTTACCTTAAGAGCTTCTCATGAGCACTACTAATAAAAAGTTACAACAGGTCAAACTCGACTAGTGGACTGTCCTTTGTAAAGAACAATCCGAGGGCAGTCTGACCTTCGTAAACGCTCCATAGGTTCTTTTCAAACTTAGTTGTTATTAAAGCTATTTCTTTCATAATATCGTTTTATTACTTTTATTTGCGCTTCCTTCAGCCAAGCCATTATTATAAACAAATGTGATTCCGTTTTTAACAGCCGTTATATCTTTCTTTACGCCATTCACATATGTCCGTAGTTTTGATGTATCAAACTTTTCAAGTTTATTATTGAGCCATTGTTCCATGTGTTCGGAATATGTAGAATAAATAATCTCAAAAATTCTTTCATAGTAGCATACAAATCACCTAGTATTGGATAAATTTCTATTACTTTCTTATATTGATTTGGATTAATTATGTAAACATCATCCATTTTTTATAAATCATCTAGGAAAATACTTTTCTCTGAACCATTTCTGTTGGCTGATAGTCTGAATCAATCATACTTTCGTCGTCTTTAGTAGCATTTCTGATTTTTCTTTTTGCATAAACATTCTTAGCGAAGCAACTGTTCCGTTATACCCATTTGAGGTCATAATTTCATGTATTTTTACATAAGTCATTCCCTGGCTTTTATGTTCGATTACTTTCTTTTCAAATGTGGCCAATTTATTTGGAATTCTGACATTATAGTGGTCATCTGCCACAGAATACTCCATATTCAAATAATTTTGTATCATTTTATAAGTGTGATGCGTCGTTTTCGCTATTTGCTCGATAGATGCTCCAGACCGTGCAAGTAACGTAAACGTTCCATAGTGAGTACCTTGGCAACTATAAGCCGCTTTTACGGCTTATAGTAAATTTACTTTCTGATATTTTTCGGTAGCTTTGGTGATCAGGGACGCAGATTCTCCAAGGAACTGCGTTCCGTGTCTTCCTTATGTTTTGCAATCACTTTCAGCAAATATTCAAAGTATTCGTAGGGTTTCAAATTATTGGCTTTTGCGTTCTCTGCAATACTGTAGATCACAGCTGATGTCTTGCTCCGCTTATGATATCAACAACTTCCCAGTTCTTCTTTCCGATACAGAATCCCCTGATAGCCCGTTCCGATGCATTTATTGTCCCTTGGGACATCTCCGTCCTGAACGATACCCTGAGATATTTTTCCTGATGTCTTTTGCAAGCGCAAATTCCCTTTAGGTATTTTTATTATACAATAAACAGCGCAGGGTGTGAAGCCGATCTCAGAACTGTTCCACTTGGATGGTCTTTACAATAAATCTAAAGATAAAGACCGGAAAAACTACCGCCAACTTGAGATTTGTCCAAAAGTTGACGCTTATTTCGCGTGGATAAAAGAGACTATCCCGAAAGTTGCCGCCGGAAGTAACATCTACAAATCACTTCAGTACAGTCAAAATCAGGAGGAATATCTCCGTTTCTTCCTGACTGACAGGAAAGTTTCCATAGACAACAATACCGCAGGACGCACCATCTGCCCCTTCACCCTTGGGCGAAAGAACTGGGGCAGCGTGTATTCCATCCGCGAAACAGAAGCCAGTGCCATCATGTACAGTCTGGTAGAAACTGCAAAAGCAAACGGTCCTGAGTCTACGAATATCTGGAGTATTTGCTGACCGAGTTAGCCGCGCACCAGAATAATTCTAGCCGTGACTTCCTTGCCGACCTTCTTCTCTGGTCTAAAACAGTTCAAGAAAAATACTGCAATCTGAAAAAGTATCTTTGAGGCATTAACTGAACTTAATTATGTTTAAAACATAAATAATACTTTTTTCCATCGATAAGTTTTCTTTCCTTTTGCATCAGCAAATAGAAGTCTTTCAGAAAAAGTTTTTCGGCATTCTGAATTCAGGCACAAAAAATGTTTGAACTAGCAATATAGTTTTTTATTTTGCAACTGTAATTCTTGAATTTCTCGTTCATAAGTCGAATGTACCTTTTGGGATAGTTCGCCGCAATACGGACATTTCATTTCCGTTTTTTTAAATCTTAAATATTACTTCATTACCTTTAATAATACAATTATCAAGGGCAAAATCTTCTCCTAGTTCACAAACAAATTCTTTCATGTGCCTATCTCCAGTAGATATATTTATATTGTACTGCTTTAACTCTGTAATATCAACCATGCTTGGAAAGAACCGTTTGCATACTTACAATAAAGAGTATCACTACATTCAAAATAGAATATAACAGTTCATTATTTATTATTTCATATACCCTCTTTCTTCCCTCAATTGCCAAAGTAAATTTCAGTCTGCGCCTCCTTTTCTTTCTCCAAAAGTCAACCAATTACCATTTGTATCTCAATCTATATTCAAAGAACAGCTAAAATAATTCCTTGAATTTCATAGCATAATTAATCTGTTAGTTAGGAAAACTGTTATGCAGATAAACATCACTATTCCATCTACAGAACAAATATGTTCCCTCTCTTAGTATTTGGGCTTCATTCATGCTAATCGGTATTGGGGTTTGATTTCTAGTAATATCCGTGCATACTAATAAATCACATCTGTTATCACTAGAATTGAATTCTAACTTAACTGGAGCGTATGTCTCCAAGATATAATATTTCTTGCATTCCTCCGATTCAAATCCTATAAGCACATGATTATGATTATATTTTTTCCACATTTTCTTTTTCAAAAACTTAGTAATTGCTGGCAATTCTTGTTTAAAATACAAAGGATTCTTTTTTAGTGCCGACAATCTATATTGAATTTTATTTCTTAGTTTTAAATCCTCATCATGTGCTAATTCAATATCACTAATCCAAAATTCTTCGACTTCAATTTTTTCAAAAGTACATATAAGCTTCTCCATATAAGAGTAAACATTCATATATTCAGAATCATTTAATATCGTTTCCCACCACCATGCGGCCGGAGCCGGCATACATCTTTCAAAACAAGCACGTAATATCATAGCCGAATGATAGATTTTACTTTCAATCGTTTCTGTATATGCGAAATCAGAAAAACATCCAAACTCTGAGATCCAAGCTGCTGGAAACTTTTCCCTCAAATATTCATAGTTTTCCATTGCTGTATTATATGGAAATCGATATGAATGTATATCACATTTACATTCAATCTTTCTCGAATAGTATTTATAAAGACGATAATCTGAAATACTGACTATAAAGTTATATCTATCACCATACTCATCTCTCAACACTCTTATATTATTATTAACCCAAAATACTATCTTATTTCGTGCAGCCTCAATTTGATCAATTTCATTGCACAGTTCTATTGTTTTTACATTGTCATATTTCACTATCTCTTGCAAAACTGTGGATAACTTTTCTAGATATTCGTTTTTCCCTTTAGCGCATAAAAATTCCACTAGTGCTGTCTTGCCTGAAAAGGTATTCGTGTACCAACTATAATCTGAATCAGCGAAATCTCTATATGAAGACTTCACATAGTTTACATATGTATCTAATACCAAAACTATTTCCAAATTAAATTCATTAGCAAGCTGTATTATCTCACATATTTTTTTTAAGTCATCAACTCGTTCTATCGGATACAATCCCCAAGGAACTAAGAACACTCTTATAATCCCAATATTGTGCCTTTCACAAACCTGAAAACATTTCCTATAATAATATACCGATTCTTTTATTTTGGGTGGCCAGGCTATATTTATAGCAAAACAATTTTTCATTTTAAACTCACTACCTTCATTTTTTCGAATTTCGAATTTGGAAAGACAACGCTATTGCATATAAAAGAATTCATTCAGGACTTCAACTAGAATCTTCATAAAACTCTCCATTTCGTTCTCAGTAGTAATTACCGACGGAAACAGTGCCACAACGCCAGCCAATTGGCTAATCAAAAATCCCTTATTTCTCAAAATAATATCTAAATTGGGTATATTCACTGTCTGCTTCGTCACTGGATCAACAATCTCCATCGCTATCATCAACCCTTCTATACGTACTTCACCGAAAAACTGTAAGTATGTGTAATTAGATATTAATGCTCGAAAACTCTCACTTTTCGTCTTAACTTCTTCAATAATATTTTCTTTTTCAAAAACATCAAGCACAGCATTACCAACAGCACACGCTAATGGATGCCCACTATTTGTAAAACCATGTCGAAACTGGTTTTCAGCCTTTTGGGAAACAAATGCATCCGCAATTCTTTTGGATACAATCATCCCCCCTAAAGGTACTACTCCATTAGACACGGTTTTTCCGAAAGTAATTATATCTGGATACACACCTCTTTTTATACAATTGAAATACTCTCCGGTACGACCAAACCCTGTACTTACTTCGTCAAAAATGACAAGAATATCATTTTTGTGACATACTTCTATCAGTCGATTCAAATAATATTCATCAGGTATAACAACCCCCCCTACACCCATAACCGGTTCAATAATCAATGCACATATATTTTCTTCTCCATAAAAATCAAGCCTATACTCAAAGTCTTTTATACACGCATATTTGCAAATATCTTTCGACAATCCTAACCCACATCTATAACAATATTGAGGATGAATATGTATTGATTCTATAAATAAGTCATCAAAAGGCACTCTATCCCAAGGATCTCCCGAAATGCCTGCACTTCCCAACGTAGACCCGTGATAACTTTCAAACAAAGATATAAATCTATGTTTTCCTTCCTTATGCTTATTATAAAAATACTGCTTAGAAATTTTAAGGGCACTTTCTACAGCTTCTGAACCTCCCGATGTAAAAAATACAGAAGAATACATATTGGGGGGAAACAAATCTATTATTCTTTTTGCTAACTTATCTCCCTGCTCATGGTAAAACCGATGGTTAGAAACAAAATCTAAGTTATCTGCCTGCTTATATAATACATTTAGAAATTCTTTTCTCCCATGACCCAAAAAAACATTCCATGTTCCAGAATTCAAATCGATGTATTCTTTATTATTACTGTCTATTAATATATTATTTTTTGCTGAGATTATTTTTTCTCTTTCATAGTATAATTGAGTCTCAGGAGTCCAAAAAAACTTATTATCCATACAAACTACCATCCTTCCTTAAAATATTTTTTCATAAAATATATTTTGTCCTGAATTATTCACAGAACAGTATCTGAACTGATAACTGCACCATTGTGATCCGTGATGACCACAGTTCCGGTGCCAAAAGTTACATGTGGGTCTACTGCACTGGGGAAAATGCCCCCTGTGATCCTCTACGACTACTACAGTACCAGAAAAGCAGATCATCCAAAGGAATTTCTCCGGAACTATTCCGGAATTCTGGTAACCAATGGATATCAGGTCTATCATTCCTTAGAAAAGCAGAAGGATGACCTGAAGATTGCCGACTGATGGGTTCACGCAAAACGAAAGTATGCGGAACACGTAAAAGCAATCGGTATTCCAGAACTCGAAGGAACCGTTGCCGCACAGGGTGTGAAGCTAATCTCCAAGCTGCTCCATCTGGATGGGCTTTACGATAAAACCAAGGATAAAGACCAGAAAGATTACCGTCAGCGTGAAGTAGCACCAAAAGTTGACGCTTATTTCGCGTGGGTGAAAGAAACCATCATGAAAGTAACCACCGGAGCAATACCTACAAGGCACTCCCGTATAGTCTGAACCAGGAAGAATATCTCCGTTTCTTCCTGACCGATGAAAAATTTCCATGGACAACAATACCACAGAGCGTGCCATCTTTCCCTTCACCCTTGGGTGTAAGAACTGGATCAACATAGATTCTATACGTGGAGCAGAAGCCAGTGCTATCATGTACAGTCAAGTAGAAAATGCAAAAACAAACGGACTCCGGGTCTACGAGTATCTGGAGTATGTACTGACCGAGCTAGTAGCGTACTAAGACGATACCAACCGTGATTCTCTTGCCAATCTTCTCCCGTGGTCCAAAACAGTCCAGAAAAAAATGCTACAATCTGAAAAAGTTTCCAAAAAAATTTAATTTAACTGTCAAAGAGCAAATCTATAGGAATCGCCAGTAAATGGCGATCTCTTTTATTTTATGGTACCCATGTTTGAGTACTTACTCTGAACAATGCAGGATCATTGTTTTTGAAAGCTTTGCTTAAAAGCTTCTCAATACCAAGTTTGCTTATGAATTATTTGATGAGCGGCAAGCCTGCATCGAAAGAGTGATCTTCCTATCAAAATTTACTTTAATCTGTCTATTGCTTTCTAATGATAAGTCGTTTACAATACTCATAAATTGCTCCTTTGTTGGTATTTATTTTGATTAGGCATCTTAATTTTACCACAAATGGATGCTCTTTTTTTCATTCACTTGATAGGTGAAAGGCAATATTCAGTTAAAATTCAGTAACCAAATGGCTTTCATCCACTTACACTGCTATGCCGTGAATAATCTAGTTTTGTTTATGTCTTTCCAAAACGTCGAATAATATTAGTTATTTGAAATATATGAACTATATCTCAAATAATCCCAATATTTCACATTGCAAATATTCTTTTTAAAGAAACGAACTCTATGTATTGAAACAAATACTACATACTTGATAATTCTAAAGATAAATCGAAGCCTGTTTGTCTCTAAATCAGTATGCCTATCATATATTCCTTGCAAGCGTATCCTTTTCAACAAATCATCTTCATTTCCTTTCCAGTGATGATAAAAAACGAGATTGGGATTATAGTACACTAAACCGTGATTTTTTCTAACTAATTCTTGAAAAACAACATCTTCATTTAATCCAAGCATTGTTCCTACATGCCCAAAGTTGACATCAAAGCCACCCAATCTAAAAAATATTTTTGTATTAACAAGCAAATTACATCCACCGACATAATCTTTATCTACTATTTTACTAATCCTGCCCAAATTTTTTTCTCCAACTAAATATAGATATTTTTGTGGAATTATCAAGTCGTCAGAATAATCTGCAATTACACGCCCACCAATAAGGTCAAAATATTCATCAGAAGTAAGCATCCTTTCCAATTCTCGATGCCATTCTTCACCAAAAGAAAGATCGTCATCCAGAAAATAGATATAATCCACATCTTGGGCAAGAGAAGCACCTGCATTTCTCGCACTACTTACCCCAGCCTTCAATTCATGGAAATATATAAATTTGTATTTTCCAATTAGTCTTTTACAAATACCATTTGGAGAATTATCAACCAAAATTACTCTTTCGTATTTTTCCAATGATTTAAGCATACCTTCTAGATAATCAGATTTTCCCATCGTAATTATTGCAAAAGCTATCGTCCTCATATTTTTTCCTCTTGGCAATTATTTTCTACACACGCTCTGCAACAGCTAGATGGAAGTTCACTCCCCACTAAAAATAATTGTCTCATTCTTTGCATATAATCATTATTCCAAACATCTTCATCTGAAAAAATATTTCCATATGAATTAGTTGGACTAATAACTCTGCCACAACTACCGATGTTCCCGTGCGAATCAATAGAAATATTCTTCCAAAACCAATTGCATCTAGATTCAAATGTATCGTCACCAACCAGATGTGGCAAATAGTATTTTGCCCTTATTGTACCTTTCGCCTTCTTATCTAATTCCCTAATATAATCTCTATCCGATTTTATATCGGATATATTATTACCAACGATTCCGAAATCGATATATCTGAACAACTCGATCCGATCTACTCCTAAACTATCAGCAAAGCAAAGAAAATCGTATGCTTTTCCCTTAAATTCATTTCCGCATACAGCTGATGTCGAAATTCTCACGGAAGAATTATTTTTTGCTTTTGCTAATACAAGCCCTCTTATATTATTTACAACCGTAATGTATTCCCTTTCGCTACCTTGACATATATCAAAATACGTAATATGATCTGGTGCATTTAAACTTATCTGTATTTCATCAATGCACTTGCTTAAAGAAAGAAAATCTGACATATCTGTCGTAAGCTTTATGCCATTGGTAACAATCTTAACCTTCTTTTTATATTTTTCGCACAAGCGAATGATATCTTTAAATTGAGGGTGCAACAGCGGCTCTCCGACTCCAGCTAACATAACAAAGTAACACTCAGGAAACTTTTTGAACGAAAATTCCAGTGTCTCTAATGATATATAATCCGCATTCAGTTTTTTAGCCTGCGTGAAACTGCTACTATCTGCATTTGTATGGTGCGGACACATTTTACAATGAAGATTACACAAGTCCGTAACATATACCAGCATCCACAAAGGTCGATAGTTTAATACAGTATTTTTTCGTCTATTAGTTTTGTATTTAAGGTAATTCAACAACTGCGCTGGCGTATATCTATAGTGAATGATATTTCTCACTTTATTCAACATATCTGCTTCTCCTTAATTTACTTGTCCAGGTAGTTCTCTCCTAGGATTTTTCGCTTTAAATATGCTAAGTGCAGATATAAATTCCCCAAAATCGTCAAAAAGAACTTAAACTTCCAATAGGGAAGATATCCATTAATATTGATTCGTGGAACTTCATACTGTTTCTTTTTATAATCTTTGCTCAAATGAAACGGAAGACACGAAAGCCCCCAAGAATACTTTTTCTTTTTCAATACACGAAACACTTTCTCGTCATATATTCCTTGAGGATAAACCAAAATATTCTTCTCCATTTTTAATTTTTTTACCAAAACTGAAGGTGTAATTTCTATTTCTATTTCAGACTCCGTCAAATTTTCCAAACTTCTGTGTGTTCGAGTATGAAAGACAAATTCGGCGTTTCTATATTTCTTTATATCGTCAATAGAACAATACTCATCTTTCTGTAAAAACGCCTCAACAACAGCAATTGTAAATGGAATTTCTCTTTCTTCTAAATAGTCCATGGCAGGTAATGCTTCCCTAAATGCATCATCAAACATTATCACCACTTCGTTTTTACTTCCTTTTCTTGGCATAAAAAAAGATAATACTTTTTGAGGTTTATATCTTTTCATTACAAACTCAATCTGCTTAATAAAGTGCTCCATAGGAACCTGTAAAAATAAATCATCGTTACCAATTGAATGATAGACTAATATTATTTTACTCATTACATAAACCCAACTTCTCGAAACATTTTTTAAGTGCTGTAACATTGTCATTATCACGAATAATTACTTCTTGTTGTCCCTGAATTCTATCCATAAGTTCCTGCTCTGAAAGTTCATTTATTTTGAAAATGCAATCTGCAATTTCTTTAGCTTCATCAGCAACAAAAACATAATTCAAAATATCTTTATGTATTCCTTCGATACCAAGCGTTGTTGAAACAATCGGCAACCCTGCTAAACTAGCCTGAAGTATTTTATTTTTCACTCCAGAGCCAGCTAAAATAGGACATATAAAAATATCATTATTTCGGAGTGCATCTCGTATATCTTCAACATATCCGGTAAAATGAATTCTCGCGCCTTCATAGCGTAATATTTCCTCACTACAATTAGCTCCAATAATTTCTAAAGTATACTGTTCTGGAAGCAGCGGTAAAATTTGCGTGATTAAATACTTGGCAGCGATGATATTCGGCGCATAGTCCATCATTCCAAAGAAGGTCAATCGCTTTCTTTCTCCCTCTACTGCTGTAACAACAGCATCACTCAACCATATACTGGTTTCAATGCTATTGTTCATAACAAAAATATTATTATTTAATTCTGAATCTATATCAGTCAAATAGTTTTTATCATCTTCAGAACAAATAACAATAGGGGCGTTATGTTTACACATCTTAGGTTCATATATCCGATGTTTGTAATACTCCTCATAATCTAAAAGTTTTTTCCAGCCAGATTCCTTTTTGCTAATTCTCTCATAGTATTTAGTTAAACTATCAGTTATATCAACAATAGTAGTTATATGTTTTTGTCTGCCTAGGTATGCATATTGCGCCATACGTAACCGCTTAATATAAATAAGATCATAGTCTTTTTCAATCAAACATCGTTCTATTGTATTTTTCATTTTCGATGAATTACAATATAAAACCCGTAGAGGTATTGGCAATAATAATCCCAACAGACATTTAAACATGGATTTCCATTTAGGTTGTTTTACCCACTTTATGTCTTCAATATATGAGCTACACTTTTTCAGTGTTGAAATATCATTATCATTATAGACAAATGAAACTAATGTAACTTGATGCCCTAATTTCTGCATTGCCTTAATAATATTCTGAGTTCTAATTCTACTCATAGAGTTGGGTGGTGAGGGAGTAATATAAAGGATCTGCATATACAGTTTCCTCCTCATAGTAATTTTTATAAACTTCTTTATTCATTTTCCCGTACTCTTCCAATTTTTTCTTATTGTTGAGTAGATCTACAATCGCATTGATTATGTCTTCATCAGAATCCTTTATTATAGTTCCAATGCAGTTATGTAAGCCTTCGGCGCCAACAGTAGTACTTAGAACTGTTTTAGCATGTGCCCAGTATTCGAGTATTTTTATTCGTGTACCACTACCAAAATAAACAGGAACTAAAGTTAACCAACACCTTGATAAAATATCAATTTTGACATTCTCTTCTATATTTTCAATTATTTTTGTGCCGGTTTGTTCTGCGTACTCTCTCAAATCTTTCGGAACAGATGCCCCTAAAAGAAGAAGTTCAAAATCAGGCATTGCCTCTTTCACTTTTGGATAAATATTCTCAAAAAAATGCACTAAGCCATGATGATTTGGCTTCCATGACATATTTCCAACAAAAACACAAGTCGGTTTAGAGAACCATTCATTAGTACTTTTATTCAGTATATCTTTACTAGAAAATGTATTTTCGACAACGCCAAACGTCCTATCCGGACTATTTAAGAATGCTATATTGCGGTCCCTGTTGCTTACAAAATAACTAATCCGTGCTTTTTTCCATGCAAATATCTCGAATTTTTTTACACAATACACTTCTCTCATCATAATCGGTCTTAAATAAAACAAACTATTTTTCGCAGCACGTTCCTGCAATTCATATTCAATATTATGGTCATCAAAAACAACTGGTATTTCATTCACATTCTTTACATACTGCATAGTTGATAACTCTTCACAAAAAATCATTTTGATATTCTGCTCACGAAGAATCGCATTGATTTTGTTCTGCATATCTACTGAATAGTATTGTTGTAACACAACTGCTTGATTATTCATCAAAGCAGCAATCCCCGTATGAAGCAAAGTCGTTTTTGTTCTCATAAAATCGAAGCCAATAATATCTTCTGTATAATCGCATAATTCTTCAACCCTTGTGTTTCCAAACTTTTTATCCCAGTATCCAATTACAATGATATCATAATATTTGCTTAAAAAACGGATCCATGCTCTACTTCTAATAGCGCCACCACTAAAAGCCGGTGCTGGAATAAATTTTGTTAGTACCATTGCCTTATTCAACTTCATCCTCCCTCGTATATCACAAGTAGTAAAGGAAAATAGAAATTCATAAAACCAACACATCTCTTTTATAATTTTTAGTCACTAAAGATGAAACATTCAACCAATCAGAGCCTATCGCTAACTTACATCCATCAGCAAATGTAAATTCGTGTTCATGCTTCGCATCCATAGTTTCCACAATCTTTAGTAATTCATCATAAGAAATCGTCTCTCTTTAATTTTTTATTTAAATTTTACGGAGACTGTCCTATTCTCCTTGCCAATTCAGATACACTTATATTTACATGATTCCTTTATTAATTCAGATGTGTTCAGTTGTAACCTTGTATAATAATTAGGAAGTTAATTATCACACGTTTCCTTCTTTTAATATCGTTGTTCAATACACTTCAAATACTATGAACTTTTGATTTGTTTTCTGTAGCTTGACTACTCAACTGGAATGTATTGCCGCTACTTTTATCTGAATTGTTTATCAGTTGGATGTTGCTGAGTGTTTTTCACTCAGAGTACATATTTCTATCAAGTCTACGATGATAATCAATGTTGGACATCATGGTATCAGACTTTAGGAAAGAGAGGTACAATCTCATGAAAATTTTTGTAGGCAATTGATATCACCAAACTACTTTATAAATATTCTAAACCAAAAGGTTGATGTTTTCAAGATAGCACAAAAACAGACATGTCAAAAATTGTATTTAGACAAACAAAAACACATAATAATCATCTTTCGTAACGCTTACTATGTGTTTTGTATTTTTACATCATTATTAACTTAATGACACTGGGCTTCCCCGTGGCTTATTTTACAACAAATACTTACGCTCTGAAACGAAAATTTTAACTTTTTCAAGTAAAATCTCCCGACACCTTTCCAAACCGAAAAAGAAATTCGCCACTGACATGACTTATGATATGCTCGCTTACGGCAGTTGCCTTCTTACGGATATTGTTGATCAGCTTCATGAAACTTCTAAATAGCTCAACTCCGTGGAAATGCTTACAAGGCATCTGAACAACAACTCCCTGTAAAAAACCTACATTCTTATTTTTCCACAATCTGCAAATGGCTTCCTAGTGAACTCTTTATTCATATCGACGACAGCGATATCATAAACTCGAATGATTATTAGGCTGTTCTGTCGTCACCCTAACCCTTATAATCCTCAATCATAGCCTCAATCTCCGCAATCTGCTCCGCACTGAGTTTTTTGCTCTGAATAAAGGCTGCGATCATCTTGGGCAGGGATCCGCCATAAGCTTTCTCCACAAATGCCTCGCCTTGCTCTCTGTGATATTCTTCTTTATTTAATACGGAGGATACAATCGCGTTCTCATTCTTGAAAATCCCGTTTTCACACAGCTTTTTGATAAACGTATACGTAGTGGATTTTTTCCAGCCGAATTTCTCCGCGCACAGTTTCACCAGTTCACCGGAACCGATCGGCTCCTTCTCCCAGATCAGTTCTGCAAATTTATATTCGGTCTCCGTCATCTGATACATCTCGGTTCCTCCTTGTAATCCTGCTTGTTTTCCTAACACAAAAGGCCGGCAGAAACAGACCTCTTGTTTAAAGTCTATATCCCGCCGACCTGTTTTGTCAAGCATTTTATCTCTTCGGGCATCCGCCGCAGCTACCACATCCCCCCTGCACAGCCTGTGCGGTGAGGTCAAACGGGGTAGTCACGAGACAGATCGCCTGGGAGGAAATTCCCTCTCCGCTTCCGGTGAATCCCAGTCCTTCCTCTGTGGTGGCCTTGACATTGACCTGTCCGATATCGATCAGTAATGCTTTTGCGATATTTTCACGCATGGTATCAATGTGGGGGCGCATCTTCGGCGCCTGCGCGATGATCGTCGCATCAATGTTCTCAATAAATACGTGATTTTCTTCCAACAGCTCGCCTACTTTTTCCAGTAACTTTATAGAAGAAATCCCCTTGTACGTGGGATCTGTATCCGGGAAATGTTTTCCGATATCTCCCAGTGTTGCCGCGCCCAACAGTGCATCCATGATTGCATGGAGCAGGACGTCCGCATCCGAATGTCCCAAAAGTCCTTTTTCATAAGGTATTTTTACGCCGCCGATGATGAGGTCTCTGCCCTCTACCAGACGGTGTACATCATATCCCATTCCGATTCTCATAGCAATCTCCCTTCCGAAGGTATCACAATATAGCCAAAGCCGTATTTATAATGCCAATTTTACCCCAACAGCATATTTCTGTCACTTGCGAAAATACTCTATCGGGCATTTTTCACATTAATTCTTGTTTATGAGCGTTTTCACACACGCTCCGTTTCTCGAATATTATTGTATCTGCTTTACCGTGCCACCGCACAATCCATCAATGCTTCCGTACTGTCGAATACATAGACCGTATAGCAGCCGTCCTCATACACCTTTTCGCCCTGTTTCAGTGCCGGTGCTTTCGCATATTCCGCGCATTCCTCCGCAGTCAGCAGCAGGAATGTTTCCCCGGTATGATATCCTTCCTCATAATATTTCATGGGAGAAGACCACTTGAAATACTCCAGATGCTCGGGATCTCCGATATTGCCGATCTCCACTGCTCCGTTCGTAAGTTCCGTGATAATGTTGGCATTATTATAAGTAGCAAAACCAAAATCATACCCGTTTTCCGCAAGGAACTGTGCCACAGGACGCTTCGTTTCGTTCTTGTCCACCGTAAGGAACGACATCACCGTCTTTCCCGTGCCAAGAATCAAGCAGATCGTAAGCAGCGTCACCACTGCAAAACGGTCAAACGGCAGTTTCTCCTCTTCCAGATAAAAGCACAATACCGACAGTACAAAGATAAAGATCGTAATGTAATACCGGGGTACCATCGTGCTGGTGGTAAAGATAAATACGAACAGATTCAGCACAAAGCTCACCTTCACGAAAAGTGTGACCAGGCTGCGAAGTCCGCTTCTGTTCTGCATTTTCCCATGTTTCACCGTCACGTATCCATAGATTGCGAGCATCACGAACGCCGCCATGGTCACGATTCCGCGCAAGGATAAAAATCCCTTATCCGGAATATAGCCAAACAGCATCAGCAGGCATCCGAGTGCATTCTGAATTCGTTCAAACAATACCCCATGATATAACGCAATGAAATTCGTCGCACCATAGGTCTGGAAGACATATTTATGGCTGATCCATACCACATTAATGCCATATCCCACGACTGCGAAAAAAGCTCCAGCCAGGCTGTACAGGAAATACTTCATCCGGTCGGTACGCCATAACTTTCCGAAGTTCTCCTTCGTCATCGCACCGCGGAAATTCTGAAATTCCTCTGCGCCGAACACATAGAAGAAGCTTGTCAGCACTAACGGGCATTGCAATACTAACAGATAGCGCACACCGGACATTCCACAGACAATTGCCAGAAGTACATAAAATATCCACAGGCTGATCTTTCGTTTTTTCCCATAATCGCCGCTGCACAGCCGCAGATACATTCCGAAGAACCAGAACACCAGAATCACATGGGATATATAGGTATTACCCATCTGCATGTGCGTCATCATCGTCTCGGAAAAAGGCAACAGCAGCAGGCAGGAACTCAGTACCGTAAGCTCCTTCGACACCTTCAGTGGCTTCATAAAATAATAGTAAGAAGCCAGCATCAATCCGTAAAACACCACATTCGTAATCGTACGGATCACATGCCAGTTGCTGCAGATACGAAAAAGCGGTCCCATGATCAGCTGGGTATACAGCACACGGAACTCCGTAGAATAATACCAGTTCGTCGTCGAAATGATCCTATGCTCTCCTGCAAGAATCCGGGAGAAGATCATCTCCGCCGCCATATCAGAATCCAGCCAGTGATCCTGACTGATGATATTTAATCCTAACAGGAGCAAAAGTGTCGCTCCCAATAAAATATAAGGTATCGTTTTTTTCCGTGTTTTCATAGTTGCAAACCTTTCTGCAATTTACCGTCTTATGCATTCTTCCCTAACTATACACGATTTGCCGCAAAAGCACAACTGCGGCTTTTGCGGCAAATATATAAGAATTCTCATTATCTCTTTCTCTTGGGGAAGCTGTTGCCGATACCGGGTTCTTCCTTCTTTTTACGCTTCTTACGTTCCCGTTCTTCGCGGTCACCTGTGAGCTTGCGTTCTGCTGTCTTTTTATCGCGACCGCTGCGTTTTCTGTCGCTGCGGCCGAACCTGCTGTTCTCCCCATCGCGGCTGTCTTCGCGGCCGGCGCCGTCACCACGGCCGAATCTGCGACGTTCACGATGTTCCTCATCGTCCCTGCCGTTATCCCGGCGTCTGCCGCCTCTGCGTCCGAAGTTACGGCCTTCGTCACCGCCTCTGCCGAAACGTCCTCTCTCGCCGAAACGACCACGGCGCTGCGCATACTCATCTGCCGCAATCTCTTCGCCCTTATCACCGACCTGATACTTTAACATGGCTGCTGCCAGTTCCAGTGCGTCGCAGCCTTCCTCTTCCATCTTGCGCTGCAGGAAGCTCTTCATCAGTTCGATGTCTTCATGCTCATGCAGTTCCCATGCATTGTTCAGATACTTGTCTGCTTTCGCCTTGAGTACCTTCGCCGCTCCGGGAAGCTTTTTCTCGGTGATCGTGGTATGGCAGACTCTCTCGATCTCACGAATCTTGTAGATCTCTCTGCTGTTTGCAAACGTAAAGGATCTGCCCTTTCTGCCGGCACGCCCGGTTCTGCCGATACGGTGCACGTAATACTCAATATCCTGTGGAATGTCATAGTTGATGACCGCTTCCACATCATCCACATCAATCCCTCTGGCTGCCACATCGGTAGCGATCAGGATGCTGGCGCCGCCGTTACGGAAACGGTTCATCGCCACATCACGCTGCGCCTGGGACAGGTCGCCGTGCAGTCCTTCCGCCTGAAATCCCTGCTGCTTCAGCAGATCCGCCAGCTCGTCCACCTTCTTCTTCGTATTACAGAAGATCAGTGTCAGCTTCGGCTGATAATATTCCAGCAGTCTCACGCAGGCTGCATCCTTGTCCTGATTTTTTACACGATAAAATTTCTGGGATACCAGTGGGATCGTCAATTCTTTTGCCGCTACTTTTACCAGTTTGGCATCCTTCTGGAAACGATCGGTGATCTCGAGGATCGGCTTCGGCATCGTCGCGGAAAACAGTGCGGTCTGGTGCTCTCCCGGAATCTGTCCCAGGATCAGTTCCATATCCTCACGGAAGCCCATGTTCAGCATTTCATCTGCTTCATCCAGTACCACCATGTTGACCAGATCCAGCTTGATCGTATGTCTGCGCATATGATCCATAACACGTCCCGGAGTACCTACGATGATCTGCACACCCCGCAGACCCGCGATCTGGCGGCTGATGTCCTGTCCGCCGTATACGGGAAGCACTTTGATCCCGTGCATATATTTTGCTATTTTACGCAGTTCTTCCGCTGCCTGGATCGCCAGTTCTCTGGTCGGGCACAGGATGATCGTCTGTAATTTTTTCACGTCCGGATTGATATGCTGAATGGCAGGGATACCGAATGCTGCGGTCTTGCCGGTACCGGTCTGTGCCTGTCCGATGATGTCCTCGCCCTGTAATAAATAAGGAATCGCCTGCTCCTGGATCGGAGACAGCTTCTCGAATCCCATCTCACGGATAGCGCGCACAATGCGGTTGTCCAATAACGGCTCGATGGAGGCGATGCCGTCCTGCTCATTTTCCTGCTGCACGCTTGTCTCGTCCTGCAAAATTTCCTGTTCCTTTACTGCTTCTTCATTTTCCAAAAAATAACTCACTGAATGCTCCTTTTAATTAACTCCACACAACAATTCAGAACCGCATTCGCAAAATCGTCTCTTTGAGACTTTCCTTTTGCGAATGTCTGGGTTCTCACCAAAGTCATTTTCAAAAATGCCCTTTGAAATGCAAGCATTTCACGTGCATTTATGAAAATAACCTTGGTTCTGAATTGTTGCACAAAAAAAGAAATCATTGCGATGCGCTTCTGATTTCTTCCATCAAATCTCAACAACATTTCGTAGTATAGCATGGAAGCATTGAAAAAACAAGTAATTTCCTTTACTATAGAATAAAAACTTGAACTTTCTGAAAGGCATGGAGATTTTTATGATACAGACATTACACATTGTACCCGAATATAACGAAGACCTGATCTATCCCGCCATCTGTAAAAGCATGGAGGCTTTAAACATTGCGGCAGACCTGCGTCCGGAGATGAAGATCGTCATCAAGCCGAACATGGTCATGGCAAAGTCCCCCGATTTTCCGGCTACCACGCATCCGTTGGTGGTAAAGGCCGTGATCCGGTGGCTTAAGGAACAGGGCATGCAGCATATCACCATCGCCGAGAGTTCCGGCGGTCTCTACAATGTCGAAGCCATGAAGCATGTCTACCATGTCTGTGGCATGGATGCGCTTAGTCCGGAAGCCGAACTGAATATGGATTTTTCCGCGCAGACCGTCAACTGTCCCTCCGGATTCAAGAACCACAGTTTTCACCTGATCACGCCCATCGTGGAGGCAGATTACATTATCAATATCTGTAAATTGAAAACCCACGCCATGACCGGTTATTCCGGCGGCATCAAGAATCTCTTCGGTACGATTCCCGGTCTGGAGAAGCCGCAGATGCACTATCGCTGGCCCGAGATCGAAGATTTCTCCAACATGCTCTTAGAGCTGGCACAGACCGTAGCTCCGCAGCTTACCGTCATTGATGCCATCGATGCTATGGAAGGCAACGGTCCCACCGGCGGCACCTCCCATCCGTTGCACATGCTGTTGGCTGCCAGAGATTTCTATACCCAGGACTGCTTTGCCGCCGGACTCATGGGGCTGGATCCCATGGAAATCGTCATGCTGCGACAGGCCGCGGAAAAAGGATTAGCGCATCCGAAAGACCTGGAACTTGTCGGCGACCCGGTTCCCGTGGGGCTGTCTCCCTTCCAGAAACCGGATACCATCAAGTTGGATTTCACGAACGGAGTACCGAAATTTTTGCGGAAACCGTTTACTTTCGTTGCATCCAGACTGTTAAAATCCTATCCCCAGCTCAATGCGGAGAAATGCGTGGGATGCGGAAAATGTGCGGAAAGCTGCCCGGCTCATGTAATTAAAATCGAAAACCGCAAGGCAAAATTCCGTAGAAAAGGCTGCATCTCCTGCTTCTGCTGTCAGGAAATGTGCCCCATGAAGGCAATTTCGGTTAAAAAGGCATTATAAGGATTCCAGTGCTTCCAGCCATTGTTTTTCTTTTTCAGTCAGGTATTCTGCGGGGGATATCTTGTGATCCTCCGTAGAATAGAACAGATTCGGTTCATAATCGATATCCGCGACATACACAACATAGGTCGAATCATTGACCCATGTATTTAAATTGCTGAAAAATTCTGAAATATCCTCTTTGGAACTGCTCTCTCCCATTTCTATTTTCGCTGATTCCACTTCGTATTTTGCATTACGATCTTCAAAGAAGACCTCATATTGGTAAGTAAGTGTATCCATTCCGCTCCAGAAATTTGTCTGAATCAGATAGTCTTTTCCCTCTACTGTCGTAACAAACATCTGCCCATTTCCCACATGTGTAGGAGAAAACTCTCTGTTTATGAAAGCGTGGATTTCAGAAAAATCACCCTCCCCTTCTTCTGCCAAATAATGCTGTTCGGCTGATACATAGAACTGTCCGAATGCAGTTCTTCCATTCATTACATCTTGTAGCGTAGCACCTTCCGGAACGGTAAGAAGAATCGTGTTCTTCTGTCCGTCATGGGTAATATCTGCCGAAAACTGTGCCAACACCTCACTATACGCTATCGGCTTCCCATATTCCGCATTCTCATATGGTGCCTGTACACCTATTTTACCTATAGAATACTCATATCCTTCCGAAAAAGTGAGCGGTGCAGAAACACCGGGCGCTGGTCCATACTCTACCGCACGGCCCTGGAAAAATAATGGCAGAGTACCATGAATCCAGAACTCCCCTTCCTTATATTCTATATAGACATGCGAACCAAAGCAGGTGCTCTCAAATCTGCCCCCACACTCTTCTTCCTCTGTCTGCAGACAAGCCTGCCAAGCCGGTTCCTCATTCTTTTCATTCCCCGTGTATATATCAAGCATCTGGTATTTGGCATCGTACTTGTAGGTAATCCTTCCGTCGATATTTTCTACGATGTCATCAGAGGACAGATAGAATACCGGTTGTTCCTTTCCTTCTTCTATAACGGCAAGTCCCATCAGATATATCCCGGTGCCCCTCCCATCGCAAAAGGTAACCGCGTACTCTTCCTTCTGGTCTCCGTCCACATCCATCTTATACGCTCCAACGATCTCCAGAGGCGTCAGGGGATGCCCGTCAAGCTGAAACGGAATCTCTCGCTCTCCGTCCACAATGACATAGTTATCCTGTACCTGATCTAAATATACAGAAACGTTGCTTTGCTCTTCCAGCCAGTACTCCGTGCGGCCTGTGTCTTCCGGTTCCGTCACAGCCTCTTCCTGTGTGGCTGCGTCTTCTGTGATGCTTTCTGTGACTGCCTCCTCACGAAATTCTGTATCTTTTGTTTCTTCCGAAGTATTTTTCTGCCCACAGGAAGTAAGCAGCATAGTACTAAAAAGCAGTAGCACAATTAATTTTTTCTTTTTCATAGTTTCCCCGTCTACATTATGTGTTAAGTTCATGAATTCATGATTCAATTCGCCGTTCGTCAATCACACAAGCGTGTTGACTCTCTTGCGTTCATTATATCATAAATTTCATTGATATAACACCCCGCTTTTTGCCCGTATTTGCTGAAAAGTTCAGTTTTGAATATCTCCGCAAATCTCACAAAATCCCGCTATTTAGTAACAAATTAGTAACAGATTACATCAGGTCATTGACCCTTGCCTGTACTGCTGCATAATCATAACCTTCTGCGGTGATTCTGTTCTTACGATCAGCACCGTTTCCATACTCACCACGGATGACTGCCCTTGCAATTTCATCAATGGATTTCTTAGGTGTTCCGCAAAGTTCATTGACCTTGTTCTGAACTGCGGTGTAATCATAACCCGCCTGTTCAATGCGGTTCTTTCTGTCCTGACCGTTACCCCAAGCACCGTTGATGACTTCCTGTGCAATTTCATCAACAGATTTCTTTGGTGTAGCGTCTACCCCTAAAATCTCATTGACCTTTGCCTGAACCTCATCATAGTTATATCCGGCTGCTTCAAGTGCTGCTTTACGATCAGCACCATTGCCGTACTTGCCGTTGACAACATCCTGTGCGACTTCATCCACTGACTTCTTAGGTGATTCAGGCTGTGCAGCATCACCATAGAAATAATCAAGGTCTACATTTCCGGCAATACCATCAACAGAACCCTTGCTTGTGTACTGATGGAACGTACAAGGATAATCAGGATCACCAGTATAATCAGCCAACCAGTAAATATACTGTGAAATCAGTTCATCAGTATACATATTCTTGTGGTAGTCAATATTGGAATAAATACCTGCCTTGTACCCGTGACTGGTTACATACTCACAAAATGCTTTTGTGAAAGCAACACATTCATTCTTACCAATGTTGACACCCTTTTCCTTTGCCTGTTTTACAGTGTCATATTCAAAATCATAAAAAATCACTGTGTCCTTGCCAAGTCCGGCTTTCTCAACCTGTGCAATACAAAATGCTGCTTCATTCCTTGCCTGATCTGTGTTGAGTGCATAACTGAAATGATATACACCTTTGACGGGAATATTATTGGCACGGCATCCGTTGACATATTCAAAGAACTTGCCATCTACTGCCTGACGATAACCTTCACGAAGGATTGCAAACTGAATCCCACTTGCTGCAACCTTGGCAAAGTCAACTGCACCTTGCCATTTTGAAATATCCATACCCTTCATCATATTATTTGTCCTCACTTTCTGTCTTTTTCTGTAAAATATCAATAGCCTTGGTGATGACTTCCGGGAGTGGTAAACCCATAAGACCCGCATTTTCCACAAGGGAAATTGTTTCATTGGCAATGAACGCAATAATTACTGCATCCCTGATGTAATTTGTGCCAATGACAAGATCAAGGCGGTACGCAACCAGTACAAAAATCAAGGTCATGCACTTTCTGCAAAGACCTTTCCACCCCGCCTTGCTTTCAAGTGAACCTGTGTCTGTCTTGGGACTGTTCTTGAACACCCCCGCAACAATCAGTCCTGAAATATAATCAAGACCCATGAAGATCAGAAGGGTTGCAAGTCCCGCATCCCAACCACCAAAAAAAGATGCGATTGCTGAACCAATCACACCTAATACACTGCAAATAGTCTGTTTCATTTTCTCTGTCCTTTCTGAACATAAAAACAACCGCTTGTGACCTCATATAAGGGTCATATAGCGGTTGTTTTTGTTCCTGTGATAATTTCCTTGTCTGTTGATTACTCTGCTAATTCAGGGCAATCAAGGTCAATCAGAACTTCCTTCACTTTGTCCTTGATTTTCTCAGGTACATCAGCAAAGGTTTTCTTGCCCTTAATGATAAGGGTTGCATAGATCACTGCCATAGATTCCACATCCTTTCTGAATAAAATTTTTATGATGAACTGAAACAACATCAGTTACCACCTTCTGCCAGTTCCGGGTGTCCTTCATCAATAAGCACCTGTTTGACTTCATCCCTGATCTTGTCAGGAACATCATTGATTGACTTCTTACCCTTGATGATAAGTGCTGCATAAATGTTTGCCATATTCTCACCCCTTCCTTATGCCATCATTTCATAGATTTCACACATGGCTTCCTGTGCCTGTGTCATCTGATCTTCCAAAGATGCGTTCCTGTCATCAATCATTTTGATGTATTCATCCTTGGTGTACTGGGTCAGGTCATATTCATAACCAGTGAACCCCGGCTGTTCATCTGTCCCGGCTTCTGTGACCGGGGTGATGTTCTCTGCAATCCAAACTGAATAGTCATCAATGACCTTCTGTTCAGGCTGCTTTGTACTGCGTACTTTTCCGTACTCTTTCATGCTTTTTACCACCTTTCTTGATATGATCTTTATAGTACCTATCAGCATAAGGCTGAATTGGTTCAATATATTTTTCAGACAATCGGCTGCTATCACAATATTTCAACCAACCCTTATAGGAATTGATTGCACACCATTCTGAATAGTTCATTTCCTGACCGCTTTCAATCTTCTTCCTGATTGCGGTCATTTTCCGTTCAAATTCCTGACAGGTGGATTTTCTAAGAAGGGTATCTTTCAAGAAAATCCTGTACCCTACAAAATCAATACCCCGGATGAACGAAGGGAATATCTGATAGTTGCCTTTTATTCTTAATTTCAAATTCTGTATGAAATATTCATTGATTTCTGCAAGTAACTGATGCAGTTCTTCTTTGGTTCTTGCAAAAATACAAATATCATCCATATAACGGTAATAATGTTTTACCCGCTTTACTTCTTTTATCCAGTGGTCAAAACCTGACAAGAAGAAATTCCCGTCATACTGTGAAAAGTAATTCCCTATTGGAATACCGACACCTTCAATGAAGTCCTTGCCGTTTACCTTCACTATCTTGATTTCATTACCACAAGACCGATAAAATTCAATGTTTTCATCCGTTGCCGGACAAGTGCTGATTGAATCAATTACTTCATCAATCAGTTCAAGCAGTTCAGGGTCTTTGTACTTCCGTCTGAACTTCTGTTTTAGTGTTTCGTGGTCAATGGAAGGGTAAAATTTCTTGCAGTCTATTTTCAAGCAATAGATCATTTCTTCCGGCACGGTATCAACCGCCAACCGTAACTTCTTGTATGCTGCATGAATACCCTTGTTTGGTATTGCACTGTATGTATCATCAGTGAAATACGCTAATAACTGCGGTTCAATCACCTGTAAAACCGCCCATTGTGCAATTCTGTCAGGGAAGAATGGAAGTTTGTATATTTCCCGTTCCTTCTTGCCGTCCTTTTTCGTAAAAGTGGCATATTCCGAAGTTTTGTATAAATGGTTTTGAAGCATCCATTGCAGACCCGCCAAATAGTAATATGGTCTTTTCTCAATCTGCTGAACTTCCTTGTACCATCCTTTGCCTTTCTTTGCGTGTTGAAACGCAAGATACAGGTTATCCATTGAACAGATTTTTTCATAAAGATTGCCATACCGTTTCACGCTTGTCTGTTCCCTTCTGTATGCACTGAACCGAACTTTCAACCCGTCAGGTGACGGTCTACTAATACAGCCCATGTATTTTGATGTTTTGCCAAGTGGCACGGTAATCAGTTTTCAGTACATTGATTTATAAGAACACCCCGCCATTTCTGACGGGGTGTTTCAAGTGATATTTGTGCATTTACTAACTGACTGCTGATATTCCGATTACGATTAGAAGAAGCATTATTCAGATTCCAATAGAAAGCACTGGTATTCAAGCCATTATTCCAATTAGCACCTAATTTAGTGACATTGGTTTTTTGTCTTTTTATTGTCTTTCTGCTTGAAAATCGTCATCCTTAGCATCCTGATTACCTAAAATTGTATGAATTACTGGTTGCCTGTTATGCTGCTACCTTTTTTCGATACACCAACCGACCGCCGACATACCGATGACGATCAGAAGAAGCATTACTCAGAGCCCAACAGAAAGCACCGGCAGCCAAGCCACCATTCCAATGAGCACCCAACCTAGCGACACGCCAACCAGTACCGTTCTGATTCCAACAGTAATCACCAACAGGAAGTGCAGTGTTTCCGTTGAACTCACCCGGTAAGAACAACCAATCAAAATCTTCTGAATAGCAGAAAGCGGAAATATAACCGTTTCCATACTTTGCGGTCATTCCTGTATCTTCATAAGGTGCTGCCTTAATGTCATCAGCAAAACCATGATCTGCAACATAGGTTTCACACTCACCTGTGGTTGCGTTCGCATAGTGATTGATTCCATCAATCCACCACCAAATGTTGCCCCAAAAGTTTTCTTCACCACGGTATGACACAATCTGAATACCGTTAGCATTGACAACTGAACCTGATGCATTACCAAGGGTGATTGTTGCACCTGTATTTTCTGTCATGGATGTTTTACCGTCATCAGTCTTTGAAACTGCACCGTTACCAATGACAGACTGCATATTAAAAGTTGCATATTCAATCAGCATAAGCATCTGTGAAGCGGATGCCGTCTGAACAACGCCCTGTTCCCAACCAGTACCACGTTTTTCAGCAAGTTTTCTGATATTGGCACGGGTTGCGTTCTGTGTAAGCCCTGAAAGCGGTTTTGCATTAGCAATACTGCATAACATATCAGCAGCAAAGTCAGCAACCTGTGAATCATCAAGAATGTACGCTGATGCAGATGCATCCCAAAGTGAACCTTCAAAGGCTGCAAGATATGCAACATCATTTTCCTGACCATTTACAATGAACGCCGGATGAAGTTTGAATCCCGCCTTTGGTGTATCTGATACATAGTATCTGATTTTTCTTGTGATTGCCCCCTTGGTTCTCTTTTCAGTTTTAAGCGGTACAACCTTGTAATAAAACTTTGGCTGTTCAACCATTACCTGAACGATTGTCCCGGCACTGAATTTCAGGTTTTCATCAGGTGATTCAGTACCTACCGGGTTACGGTCAACCGCCTGTGTCAGTTTTCCAGTAGTAGAAAATCCGGCTTCACCATAATATGCAGCAACACGCCCGTCATTGGTAAGGTTACAACGCTTTCTGCCACCAAATGCATTGATTCCGTCAAACCCTGAACCCGCTGAACGGTTTACTGCCCCGGCAAGTCTTGTGAACTTCTTGTTTTCAAAGTCCACTTCAACACCATAAATGTCACCGTCTGAATATCCAACATAGGCTTTCAGATCAGCAATTTCTTTTTCAAGTGCCTGAATGTCACCAACCGTTGCATACGCACCCGGACTGACTGCAAGTGATACGCTGTCAGCGTTGCCTACTGTGGTATATAACTGTAAGTATGCAGCCGATACCGTAACACCGTTATATGGTGGCATATAACAGTTATTTGACTTTTCAATGCAGACTGCATACAGGATTTCACCCTTGTCAGGGTCAACGGCATATAAGCCAAGTGTACGCATATAGTAACCTTCTTTCAGGTCTACATTGGAATATGCTGCATCAATTTTGATTGCAACCTCATTTGTGCGGGTAACCTTGGAAACAAGGGTTGTCTGCTTGATGTTGCTAAGTGCGGTCAATGCCTGTAACTGACTTTCAGTGTACTGGGTACTGGAAGAACATACTTTTGTAAAATCAATGTTTCCTGACCCGGCAATCATCTTTGCCATAAGTGCCTGACCATTGTTTGTGATGTAAAGTTTTGAATACTCTGCCATCTTATCATTCCTTTCTATGTTGTTTTTATCTCAATGAAGTCTACCTGAACAACGCCGGATGCTGCCTTTGCATCCATATCTGCCCGGATTGTTTCATTAAAATCTGTTGAAATGGTTACCATTGCGGTATCTGTTGCCTTACCACCAAAGTTCACTGTACCCTGAACACTCACTGTTTCCTGACTGTCATTTGTGATGTTCAGCATTTCAGTCTGAACGATTCCACCACCAAAGACTGATGAACCGTTCACATTAAACACTTCCCGGAAATCGTTTGTGATGATAAATTCATTGATGAAGCAGATGCCACCACCAAAAAGAACAGCACCTTTGATGTTGCAAGGGATGCTGTTCTTAGATACAACCACAAGATTTTCAGGAATCATTGTGTTTATGATGTTTTCCAGTTCTTCCACCTGACCATATAATTCAAGGTCAGTGTCAATATACAGTGTGTACCCGGTCTTGAAATCACCAGTCACTTCAAAATCACTGTCACCACAAAGGACAAGCAACTTTTGAAGCAACACTTTCCAAGTGTACGGGATTGTGTTAAACCACTTGCTTTGAACCCTTGAACGCCTTGATTCAAGGGTATCATCAGCAGTTGGGTATATTTTCAGCATCTTTTCAAATCTGCTGATTCCATATTCATCAGCGGTTGAAATGAAGCGGTTACGCAAACACCTGTCAGTTGCCGACCACATCAGGCTAAATTCAGGGTTTTCCGCTTCAAGCGCTGCAACGGGTTCTTTGTAACTCTGCATGAATGGCGGTAAGTATGAAACAAGGTCAACTTCTCTTATCATGCAGAAACACCCCCTAACTTTGGTATGCAAAATTCTGTCAAGGTCATATTGCTTGCCGTGCCGTTCAGCTTTGTCCCGGTCACATCCACCACGCCATCAACACCAAGGATGCGGTTTTCAATCTGCGATACCCTGACAATGGTTTGTGATGTTTCTGACCAGTTCTTTCTTAATTCCAAGAAGTACGCATCAACCGCTTCTGCAATGGCTGCCTTGGTATTTGACCAGTTGTGACCTTCTTCAAAGGTTACCGTGGTCTTGACCTCAATACTGACAGGTGATGCACTTGCTACACTGACCACATGACCGATTGGTGCAAGTCCGTAACCTTCCCCGGCAGTTTCTTCCGGGTCAAGTGTCTGCTGAACATATTGAACAAGTGTTGAACTTGCTTCACCATAATCATCAGAATCAGTGATGACTACATGAACAGTACCACCAACCGTCAGTTTCTTGTCCTTGGCTGCATTATATACGGCATCAAGCCACGGTTTGACTGCTGCCGGAACTGTTGAAATGATTGATTCATACCAGTTCTTGACCACTGTACTGACGATCATATCAGCGGGTCTAATATCACCATTCCAAACACGCTTGACCTTACATGACCCAACACCTTCAATACTTTTGACCTTTGCCATATAATCAGCGTGGTTGCCACCAAAGGACTGTTCATTGAAGCTGTCAAAGTAACGCTGTCTGAAAACTTCTGTATCTTCTTCATCTTCACCGGGAATAAGTACGCTTGTCAGGCTTGCCGTCTGCAATCCGTCAATATATTCCATTGGTATCATATCCCCAAGGTACTGATTGCCAACAACACCTTCTGTTTCACACTGAACCTTGTATGTTCCCGGTGTGATCTGTTCAGTCACAACATAGTTTATTTCACCGATGTTGAAACGCTTTCCAGTAACATCAATGTTTGTTGGTGTGAACTCACCCTGTAAGATTGCCTTGGTTGCGGGTTCAGGTGAAAGTCCCCTGTCCTTTGCAAGCAAGATCAGAAATTCCCTTGCAGCAGTATCACCGTATGAATTTTTTATCAGATATTCCAACTCAATGTATAAAATCTGAAATTCAATGGCTGTTGAACTATGCAGATCGTAAACAGGGGATGACGGTCTTTTGTCAATTTTGTCAGATACCCGGTTCATCATCCTTTCAAGGATAATGTCATAAGTCTGATCTTCATACATTCTAAATCTTCACCCCCTTCTCTGCTTTAATATCACCGTAAATTGTTTTTACGGTAAAATAGGCATGAACCACACCTTTGACCGTCAGGTCAAATTCAAAGTCGGTCACGCCTGTGATTCTTTCATCAATGGCTAACGCTTCACTGATTCTGCGTTCTAATTCAGGGCAAACCCAAGTGACAGGTTCACCATATAGGTCAAGGGTTTCAATGCCGTAATACCACGGATATATGATGTACTGATACCGTTCTGTTTGCAGTGTTCTGAAAATCATCTGCTTCATGGCATCCTGTTCATCCACAAGACCCCTGACTGAATCACCGTCTAAATCCATTTTATAAGTTAGGCTTGGCTGTGTTTCAATTTCAAAATCTTGGTCGAGAAAACCAACTGTTGAAGGAATCATTTGCCTATCCTATCCACAACAATGAATTTCTGACCTTCTTGCTGTCTTATTAGAATGACACCATCACCGACAGCCAAGCCATTGTGTACGGTGACTTCAATCGTTCCGACAGCATGAACGTGTGACGGGGAAACTGGTGCTGTCCCTGAATTTACATCCCCGGTATAGTAATAATTCTTGATATTCCCCGCCGTTATCTTAGTTTTGAAATCTGTTACATTCCTTGAAAGTACAAGTTGTTTTTCAGTAAGAATCATCTTCTGTTCAACATTTATCTGTAACGGGGATGCAGATATAACCTTTCCAAAACATACATTTACAGGTTTTGTTGATTCTACCGCTTCAACCGCTGCTTGATGTACTTTCTTGATAATTCCTTTTGCATCAGGCAATAAACTCACCCCCTCTAAGTGTCAAATCCATCCAATGTTCACCTTCCTTGTAAGTGTGCTTGCACTTTTCAACAAGCATCCAGTTTCTCACTTTCATATCACCAAGGTCAAGGTTAATGACAACCATTGAACCCGCCCGCACTCTGTTGTCGCCCAAAGCATTGGTGATCTTCAAGTTACGGGTTTTCTTGTTATACAGTTTCAAAAGGGCATCTGCCTTTGCTTGACCATTTTCACCTTTCTGTAAGGTATCAAAATACTGCAAAATGCCCCATTTATTGATATTAGAAGAATCCTGTGTGATATAAACATCACGCTTTTTAGTATCTTCATTGTCATAGGTCAACTTGATTTTGTTATAAGTATTACTGTCGATAGATGAAGTATATTCAAAATCTTGCCCTGTTTCTTCATCAATCATTAAGTACGCCCCCGGAACACCCACATACATAGATGACAGGCTTTTCAGGGTAAGTTTTCCAAAATCGTCATATAACACATACATTTCCCCGGTGTTAGTCAGTGTCAGGTCAAGAGCATTTGTTATCATTTCAAACAGTTCACTGTTTTCTTCAATTCTTGATTCAATGACATACCCTGTATCATCCAGTGTACCAAGGTTCAGGGCATAATCATCTGCAATCATTTTTACAAATTGTGATGCAGTTTTATTTTCATAAACCTTAGTGTCCTTATTTTTCAAATATCTTAACTGATCGTAGGCGGTGACAGTAATGATCTTGTCCTTACTTCTTTGCTGCTTGAATACAAAACCAAAGAATACATTGTCACCGTCCACCTTCATCCTGACTGGACTACCTTCTGAAAAATCAAGAATGTTGTCATACAGGACTTTGAAAACCAGTTTGCCGGGGGTGTTTTTTCTTTCTGTTGACCATTCAATACCTTCCTGAACAACAGGTTGATATACTTTTGTTCCTGATTCATTCCCAACCAGTAGTTCAACGTACATTGAACAACACCCCTTTCTTATGCTGCCGGAATGGTCAAAACCTGTCCCGGATAAATTAAGTTAGGGTTGCCACCAATGACACCCCTGTTTGCGTTGTAAATCACGGTGTATTTTGCACCGCTACCGTAAAACCGTTTTGCAATGTTCCATAAACAATCACCACGCACAACCGTATAAGTCTGTGCTGCTGCCGGGGCGGGTGAATTGTTAGTTTCCCGCTTAGGCTCTGCACTTGCCTTTGGCTTGGATGCAGCAATTTTGATGTTGACTGTCTTTGTTCCATAGTCCCGGTACTGTTTCAGATTGAACTTGACTTTGAAGTCAAACCCGTTCTTGGCATCCTCTGAAATTTTGTAATCTTCCAAAGATACCTTCATGTTCGTGTTCAGCAGTTTTTTCCCCACCGGGGTCTTTCTGCACACAATGAACTGGAATGTCTTTTTGCCTGTTTTCAACCCTTCAAAAATATCAAAGAAATACCCCGCTTCTTTGAAACCATTCTTATACACCGCATAAGGATGTTTTACTTGCGGGATTTCTGCTTCAAATTCAATGTCGGTCAACCCGGTTTTTTTCAGGATATTGATTTCACCTTCATTTATCAGGTTGACCGTTTTGTTATTACCATTGATTTTGATGCTAATTTTTTCAGGGGTGACAGGAAAAAGGCATTTATCAAAATACATATCATATCCGCTTTGTGCCATTAGTCTGTACCCCCATTTGTTACTTCATCTATTGCTTCACCCATTGCATCATCTAATGCAGTGATAAAGCCATCAAGGTCAGTATCAGATGAAACATTATTGTTGTTTGTTTGGTTGATAGTTACTTCTGCGGTTGTGAATCTGTTAATTGATTCTTGTTCCGCAATGTCACGCAAATACTTCAAATCTTCTTCTGTAACATCCAAAGAATCCTTGATTTTGCCTGTGTTATCGTCAATGTTTCCAATGCTATCACCCACACCTGAATTTGCTATTGCATCATTGAACCCTGATGTGTAATCACCAACATTAGGAATATCTGTCTGACCGAATACATCCGACAGACTAAAGTTTGAAACCTTATCAGCAATACCGTCACCCCATGCTGCACCCGCATTGAACGCATCTGATGCCCAACCGTCCTGAAATGCATCAAAGGTTGTAAAACCTTCATTGAACGCATCACTGATTGACTGGTAATCTTCTTTGTTTCCGGCTGCTTCACTTGCCTTGGCTGCATAGTCATCCGCTGCGGATGAAATGCCTGAATAGTCAAATTCAACAAACGGTAACTTATTCAGTGCTGAACAAATACCTTCAATGACTGAAAGTGCCGTGCTTAACAGGTTGTAAAACCATGACTGAACAGAACAGATTGCATTGTGAAATGCCGTCATCATATTGGATGCAAGTGCTGCAATGGCGTTTCCAATACCTAAGGCAATGTTTGCCACGGTTAGACCCAAGTTCTTGAAGAACTGAATCACCACGTTCACACCACCAGTAATCACACCAAACCCTGAATTTGCAATACCTGTCATTTTTGCAATCGCATTACATACGGCAAAAATAACCACGATCAACGCAAGAATCAGCATGATAATCCAAGTTAAAGGACAAGCCATCAATGCAGCGTTAAGACCTTGCTGTGCTGCGGTTTCTGCAAATGTTGCACCTGTTGCCATCATTTGAGCAGCAGCCTTGACACCTTCTGCCATTGCCATGATACCGTTAATTGCTGCCACGATTGCAGAAATAGCAATGTATGCTGTGAGTGCTGCCACAATGCCATATACGATAGGTGCAATGATTGACCAGTTATCACCTATGAAAGTACCGATTGACACCGCCAAATCAAACACATTCAGAAGGATATTCGCAAGGGTTGCCATTGCTTCAATAGCACCCTGAATGAAAGTCTGAAATGCTTCACTATTGGCTAAATCGTTCAGTCTTTGAAGAACAGGCTGAAATGCAATCAGTGCGGTGTTCTGCATTGACTGCCATATCTGCCCCCAAGTCATAGGCATTTCATTGAATTTGCTGTTAATGTCATCAGCAGCAGAAAAGATTGCTGCCTTGACTACATCAGCGGAAAGTTCCCCATCCGCTGCCATTTCTCTGATCTTACCGATTGGAACATCAAGATAGTCCGCAATGTTCTGAATCAGGTTAGGTGCTTGTTCAAAGATACTGTTCAATTCATCACCACGAAGGACACCTGAACCAAGTGCCTGTGATAACTGCAATTCTGCGTTTGCTGCTTCTTGGGTACTTGCCCCGGCAATCGTCATCTGTTTTTGAATCAGATCAGCAAAAGCAACAACTTCTTCTGAACTGCTGAACGCATCCTTTGCGTTGTTACCGAAACGGGCAACAACATCAGCCATCTGACTGAATGAACCCCTTGCATCCTGTGCTGCTGCATATACCATGTTGACAAGTTCAGCGGTTGTCTGAACCCCGTCATTCATCATGTTCAAACGGGATGTTGTCTGAACAAGTTCGTCTGAAATGTTCAGTGCTTTCCCAACTGACTGAATACTGACATAGGCTGCAACTGCCCGTTTGATGGTATTGGTCAGTTCATTTGCCTGTTGCGTTCCGGCTGAAATTTCCTGATTGAAACGCCCCTGTTCATCCACATTGTCACGGATGTACCTTTCTGTGTTGCCAACAGTCTGTGACAAACGCAAATAGGCATCATTGGCAGCAGAAACATCCATATTCTGCATTGCCTGATTCAGTGAATTTTGTTCCTGAATAGCCTGATTCAACTGCATACGCAACTGTTCCAGTTCTGCATTTGCATTGTCTGCCCCAACATTTACCGGGTTGTTCTCAATCTGCTGAATCCGCTGCTGAATTGCAGATAACCGCTGTTGCATAGTGTTCATATCCTGAACTGCTGCATCCGGCAGTATATCCATTCCCTGTGCGGTCTGTGAAATCCTTGCCTGTGTGGTGTTCAGTGTGTTCAACATATCGTTTGCACTCTGAACTTCTTGCTGAAATCGTTCAACACCTGTTCCTGTGAACACATCCATCCCGTCAGTGTTCCATGTGACCGGGATTTCTACGGGTTCAGGGTCAGGCGGTGCGTTTGGCTGAATTTCAGGTCTGATTGGTTCAGGATTTTCAACCAAAGGGTCAGGAAGTACCGGGTTTACATCCACGTTTATAACCTGACCGTTTCCCCCATCCACAACAGGCGGTGCAATATTAGGTGCGGTCTGTTGGCTTGCTGCTTGATTCATTGCCTCAATAGCAGCAGTTGCCTGATTGATTTCATCCCTTGCCCCTTCAAGGCTGCTTGTATCAATGTCAGCGTTCATTGACTGCTGCATATCATACATTGCAGACACGGCAAGGTTCACTGAACTGATGATGTTGTTCAACACTCCGCTGAATTGGTCATTAAGTTCAATACCTGTCTGAATAGATGACACCTGTTTCACCGTCCTTTCTTAGTGTTTTTTCTTTGCCCTTGCTTCTGCCTTTTTCTTTTCCTTCTTGTCATGCTCTGCTTTCAACTCGATTGAAGCAATCACAAAGGCTTTTTCCTGTTCATCCATATCCAAGAACACTGATGGAAGAATGTGAAGTTTTAGAAGGGCATAGTAAGCATAATTTGCTTCACCATCCCCTTCTTCAATTAGTTTTTTGCTTCATCCACCTTGTCATCAAGGTTCTTGGTAAATCCCTGAAACTTCTGCATCCACATTGTGAAATCCTGATATTCTCCGGCATTGTCAACCATTGCATAAAGAAGTTCTTCCGGGGTCATAACACCGTATGAATCCTGTAATTCCTTATCGTAAAGGTCAGGGTATACAGTGGATGCCACAATCATCTTTGCAAGGTATTCAGCAGTTTTTACTTTCGGTCTGTAAAGGTTCGGCTTACCCTTAACCGGGACTTCAATGGTACAGGAATCACGCAACGCTTCATTTTCCTTGGAAGTAATCTGTTTGAACTCCCATTCCAGCGGTTTACCGTTTTCATCCTGTAATGTGGTTGTAGGTGCATATTTTTCATTTGGCTTTGCGATTTTGTTCGCTTTCATAAATCGACTGAATTTTGACATTTTGTTGTTCTCCCTTCTGTTTATCAAAGAATAGAAAAAACCCCTTATATGACCTTATATAAAAGCCACACGAGGGGTTCTGTTACTTAGTTAGTAAGAAAACCCGTGAGGTTTGCAAAAGATTCAGGCATTGAGAAGTCCTCAAATGTTCCTTCAATCTCTTCATCAAGGTATTCCCCGTCAGCATCAAATTTTGCTAACACACCGCCGTCAGTGTTGCAGTCATAGAAAATGATCGTCTGTCTGCCCGCATCACTGGTTGGGTCATCATTGGTGATCTGCATTTCAAAATACACATCCTCACCAGTGTTCTTATAGTCAAGTAATGCCTGACGAAGAACTGACTGGTTATAGTGTGCCGTGCCGGAAAAAGTACCTTCCATACCACATGACTTATGACCCGCCATGGTTGCACCAAGGCGGGGAACAGTAGTCTTGGTTTTCTCAACCTTTGCTTCCATATCAATCATCTGCATGAAGTTGTATCTTCTACTTCCGATTGTGATAAAACATTCAGCAAGTTTTGCTGCAATAGTGTCCCTTGCTTTCATTGTTACATTCGGCATTTTATTTCACCCCTTTCTTACGCAACCGTAACTGTTTCATAGAGTTTACCCATAGCGTTCACAACGGTGATTGCTGATGTAATCACAACCGCCTTTTTGGAATCGCCCTGTGCAACCGTAACATCAGAATCAGTGAACCCTTCAATAGCACCAAGTTCCTGTAACTGTGTACGGATTTTCACCAAGTCAGACCAAAGGGAAGTTCTGCCTGATGCATTGTTTGGAACAACACCAAGATACTTAGTGTTGAAAAGAACTGCATCATCATTTCCTAACTGGTCAATAACTCTGATCGTCTGATTGTCCTTGAATACATCCCCGCAAGTGTCCGAAGTGGTCACCATAGAGTTAATATCTTCAAGCACACGGACAACGCCGTTGACCTTATGAAAAGTGAACTCACCCGCCTTGATTGCTGCTTTTAACTCATTTTGTGTGTAATTGGTATCAACGGTGAAACCGCCGTCATATTTCTTGTTCTGACAAGACTTATTGACCGCACAACCGCTTTCTGCACCAGTTACCCAGTACACAAGTGCTGCTTCTGACCATCCTGTATCTGTTACCTTGTTCTTCACACTGATAACGCCCATATAATCAGCAGACAGGTTGTAAACAACCAACTGGAACTTGATACCAAGTTCATCACGCAAACGCTTGTTGAAAGCCACATATAACTTCTTGGTAACATCATCAGTAACCACAACGCCCATAGTGTTGTAGGTGTATGATTCGATTTTATCCAAGTAAGCCTGATGTGCAGTGCCGTCAACCGTGCCGTTTGTACCACCAGTTAAAGGTGTTCCGGCAGTAACAGCAAGATCAGCAGCCTTGAATGTCACATAATCGTTTGTCACAAGATCAGCAGCCTTGGCAACTGTCTGTGTGTCAACCTTGACCGTACCGAAGTAGGTTATAACATCATACTTGCTTGCATCATCTGCATTTTTCTGAATCACGATCTTCAAATCGTTACCACGCACACCACAATACTTTGCAGTTGCGTATGTGTTCGCTGCCTTATCTCCACCACCGTTCAGACGATATGCGTATAAGGTCTTTGCACCCATGAACAGATCATTAAGACCAAGCATCTTAGGACTGTCAAAGGCATAACCAAAAAGTTTCAGGCTGTTCTTCTGAAAATCTTCATTGGTTACTTCAAAAACTTCCCCTTCAACACCCCAGTCAAGTTCAAGGGGCATTGTTGCAATACCTCTATCAGACAGTGCAGCAGATGCGGATGCAGCCGATACAAAGTTGATATAAGCACCGGGAAGTTCTTTGTTCTGTGAGGTAAATGTACCACCACCTAAAGCCATACTATTTCACCTGTCCTTTCATGTATTTTTCAACTAAATTGTCAACAGTTTTCATGGTGTAACTTTTATCTTCATCAAGAAGGGCATCCACCAAGTCCCTTCTGTTTGCAAAACGGGCAGATGCAAGAATCTGTTCCTTGCTGAACATTGGTTCAGTCTGTTCAGACCTTGTAGCAGTTCCCGTTGTTGTCTTTTTTGCTGACATAATCAACCACCTTCCTTCACATCCGTGCTTGCCGTCATAGTTTCCATTGGTGTCTGATCTTCCGTCTTGACCGTGAAAAAGTCATAATTGACAAAAAAATTCAGAACACCGTCAACCACCTGATGATTCATTTTTGAACCCCTGATTGGCTTGGTATCACCGTCTGTTGTGACATACTCCAAACAGTCATACATTCTTTCAGCCACATCAGCACATTCCCGCTGCTTCTTTGCAGACTGTGGGAAATACTGGATGCAGAACTGATTGGTACGTTCATACCGTTTGCCAAGGAAAAGGTTGTTGTTTGGGTTCAAGCAAGCAATAAAAAAACAAGGCTCTTTCAAACCTTGCTTAATTTCTTCATTGTGGATTTCATAATCATCCCCAAATTCTTTGTTCAGGGAACAACTGATTGCTTCAACTATTGAATTTATCATTTACCAAGTCCCCCTAAATATTTCTTGATTTTGTTTTCAAGCACCTTTGGGGCAATTTTCTGTAATTCCTGTTCAGATATGGTCATCATAAACTGACCCTTGACCCATCCTGAATGATTGGCTGTCCTGTGTCCGTATTCAACATAGGATGCGTATTCAACCGGGTTCACAATTTCAATGACATAGGTGTCACCAAAATGGTTCACCGTCAGGCTGTCTGCATACCCTTGTGCGGATGCACGTTTTTCACCAGTCCAACCACGCCTTAATGTACCGCCCTTTTTTCCTGAACTTGCCGGGTACTGTCCGACAGGTGTTCTTTTGACCACCATGCGAAGCAACCGGGCAGCAAGTTCTTTTGCACACGATTCCACAAAGTCATCAGGATTTTGCAACTTTCCCAACTGCTGCTGAAAGTCTTTCAGACCTTTGCAGTCAAATCTTCCCATTCTACCCATTTACGCATATTCCTTGAACAGTTCAAGTGTAATTTCCTGATGCGTTGGATATGTGGAAGGGACACCGCTGCGGGTGTAGTCCGTGGTCACATTGTCCTGTGTTACTGTCAGTTTTGACCCCGCTTTGATGGTTACATCCGGGGAAACAAACAACTTTGTGCTTTGTGTGATCGTTGCTGCTGATTCTGACTGAATTGCTGTTTGCAGTTTTTCAAAAGATAATCTGCACGGTTGGTCTTGTAAGACCACAACTTCTGATTCTTCCATAAGTTTTGACTTCTCATTTTTTACCTTTTGCAGTTCTGTCACCGTCAAAGTACCAAAATAAGTTGCTTCAATGGCTTTCCTTGCAGCCTTCTGTGCTGCCTGAATCTGCTTTACCATCTGATACGCCTGAACGAATTAAATTCAGCCTTTCCATAAGATAAAAGATAATTGATGAAAGAAGTCAGTCTTTGTTCAGGGGTCATTGAACCTTCACCAGTTGCAAAAACCGTGTTGGTGTCCCCTGTCTGAATCTGCTTGACAGCATATTCTAAATCAAACCCGGTAAGATCATCAGGTGTAAAGGTTTTCTTGGAAAGAAGAAATTCACCCACCGCCATATCAACGGCAATGTGTTCCAGTCCTTCCGGCACATCATTCCAGTTGATTTCATTCTTGATTGTGCTGCGTACTTTCTCAACGCAAAAGGTCAAGGCAAATTCATCATCTGCCTTGACCTCATAACCGAATGATTTCAACCGTTCTTTTACTGTATCAGTATCAAACATTGCAACCATCCTTTCAGATCAGAAATTATCCACGGGAAATGATACGGGCAATAGGTACTGCCTTATGATTGATATATGAACGCTTGCTTTCCGTAGTTTCCCCGGAATGCACCAGTGTCCAGTTCTCACCCTTCTTTAATTCCTCATTGGTAGGGGATAATGTAGCCTGTGACTTCTTCTCATAAGAAATACCAAAAGGTGCAAAAACCTTTCTCTGTCTTGTGTAAAGTGTATCCTGACCACCATTCTTTTCAGGGTTACGATTCATTTCATAAGGCACTTTTACCCCTAAATCTTCATAACCGATTGAACCGTTACCGAGTACATAAGTTGTATACTCTGTAAACGCATCAATAAATACCACATAATCACCAACCTTTGGTGATTCATAACTGTCTGCTACCGGGGTAACATCAGCAGCCTTGATCTGCTTACCTTCTGTGATTGTGCTTTCAGAATCAGATACAACCTGTAAAGCACCTTCATCAGTTGACTTTGCCTTAATATAAAAACCTTCCTGTTCAGTAGTCGGCATATCGTCATCAATGACTACCAACTTACCGTTCCAAGTGTAAAGGTCAAGTTCACGCTGCATACCCTGTGAATCAGTGTATTTCAGGTGTGCTACAAGATTCAGGTTTTCAAGGTTCGTTGCAACATCACTGTGCATGAACACCAGTGTGAACTTCTTTTTATTAGCACCACACGCCTTATTGGTTGCACTGTTCAGAGTAGTTGCGGACATTTTACCCTCAATCTTCTCTGTTACATCATAGGTGTGAGCATCAACAAATTCTTTGTTCTTTGTTCCAGTCATAGAAAATACACCTTCAAGAATTGCAACAATGGTGTCCTGATCTACACCGTCCCAATACTCACCGACCTGATCTGCGATATTCTGCATGAAATCAACACCGCCTGTAATGTCATAGGAAAAATCCTTTTCAAGCCATGCTTTAGCACGACCAACAGCAACAACACCCTGTTCAAAGGTCTTGGTACTGGTTGCAGTAATATCAGTCTGACCGTCATAATTGACTGCATCACCATCTAACAGACCACGCATTGCAATTCTTGCATAACCTGTACCACCCTGACTACCACCAAGGGTTGCCTTAATGTCAGGGTTACCCGCCAGTGCTTTTGACTTCTTGATCTCATGCATATGAAGGTTCGGCACTCTACCAACCATATACTTGAAAGCCTGTGGGTTAAAACTCTTAGAATCAAACTTATCGTTTGGCATAAATTTTCACCTGTCCTTTCTTTTACTCACCTAAGTTAGCATCAGGATTTTCTGCTAAATAGGCACATAATTCATCATAGTTCATTTTTGAAGTGTCAACTTCTGCACCCGGTTTCTGCTGTGCGGATGCTCCCGGCTGAAAACCTTTGAAATTCTGCTGCTGTTTCTGTGCTTCAAACAGGAACTTAGTACCTTCATCACTGGTCAGTTTTTCGATCTGTTCAGCCAATCCCTTGACATTTCCTTCCTTGTCAAACTTGGCATCCTTCAGGTCTAAAAGTGCCTTGACTGCGGTGATGTTCTTTGCCTTTGCACCTGTCAGTGCTTTTTCAACAGCAAAATCAATTTTCAACTGGTTCAGTTCAGATTCATGGGTTACCTTGGCAGTGGCATTTTCAGTCTGTAAATCCTCAATCCGCTTTTTCAGATCAGCGTTGTCCCCGGCAGATGCTTTCAGGGTTTCTAACTGCTTGTCACGGTCACCAACCTGTGTTTTCAGTCCTTCAACCTCTGTCTGCAAGTTCTTGATCTCTGTTGAAGCAGTACCCTTTGCGTTCTCAATGTCATCACCATTGATTTTCATTACTGAATCAGCCTGTTCCTTGGTAAGTCCTAAATCCTCTAACTGTTTTCTTGTCATTTCTATACCATCCTTTCAAATACGTTTTTATACGGGGTTACTCCCACATGATTGATTGGTTTTGTTCGGTTTACGCTTGACAACCCGCAAGAAAAAAGACACCCGTTGCCGGATGCCTTTTCTATGTACTACTTGACCCAGTAGCCGGGAGATAATCAGGATCACCATGCCTTTCTCATTGTGTACGTTTTCATGTGCCTTTTACCCCCCTTTCTGACCTCATATAACCGCCATATAGCAATCATTACAGGTCTATTGATAACTTGTTAAGGTATGAAAAAAGCACGGCTATTTGACCGTGCTTTTTAGTCCCAATGTTCCCCGTTTTTGGGGTATAATTCCAAAATATCATAAAAGTTTGGAATATCTGCAATCTGCTTTCCATCTTTTAACGCCGTCAACACTCTAATCTTTTCATCCAGTAGTTCATCACTGTCTAAATCAAAAAATTGTATCATTGTAGGTGGGAAATCGACTTCTGAAAACAACTGTCTGACTTTTATGCTTTTTTCAATCAATTCATTTTTCATCATCCATCACCCACTTTCTTCAAAAGTTCAACAATAGTCGCATCCAATTCTACAACCAAATCCGGCTTATCTGCTTTCAGCAGTTCAATCAAATCAGGTCTTGTTATGCTCAATGCTGCGTAATTTGCTATTGTTTCATGCACCCGGCTTTCTTGGCTTCTGTAATAAGATGACCCATGACCATACATGACTGTTCCTTTATCTCTGAATACACCACCTGACAGTGCATCATAAATATCTTCAAGATTTCCTATTCCACCACCCATTATGTTTCTTGCCATATAATCACGTTCATCATTCATGGCTGATACCAGTTTATTGTACTGTTTCTTATAATCAGCAAGTGAACCTTGGAAGGTTTTATCCATCACTGAATTATTCAGTTCAGAAATCAAATTCTGATATTTTGCATTTACTTCATCCCGAACCCTTCTGTACTCTTTTTTATGTTCAGCAAATAGGTCTGCAACTTCATCACTGATTGAATCTGATGTACTTTTGAATACATCCATCAGTGCTGTTCTGCTTGTGCTGAACCAATTACCACTTTTTGACGGGTCTTTTCTACCGTACAAATCCATCAGGTGCATTTCTTCATGCAATGTGGTGTTTACCTGTCCGGCAAGATTTTCACCTTGTAATTTTGGAATAGTCAATTTTACATCAGCCAAATTCCCGGTCAATGTATATGTTGAAGTTGAAACAGCATGATTTTTACCGTGTGATATTTTGAACGGAATACCATTGTTTTCTATGGTTTCCAATTTTGCCATGCTATTATACAGGGCAACCACATTTGCATCTGCACCTTCCAACCCGTTTATATAGTCCACAAGTGCTTGTGTATTTTTCAATTCACCTTTTGCCTTGAAAGCATCCGGGAAATTGTCAATTTTTAATTCTTCCGCAACCTGTTTGATTTCTTCCTTTGCTTTGATTGTATCATCAGGTGATGCTTCTTGCAAACCTGACTTATCACCACCGTTGACAAATGACTTTTCCCATTCCTTATAGGTCATATTGCCCGGTACAAAATAGGTCTTGCCTGTTTCTTCATCCCGTGCAGCACGTTCACCGACAGCATCAAATTCATCATCAAAATATGGTACTGTGGTTGAACGGCAATGAACATGAAACGGCGGTGCAGTCACACCAACCTTCCATTCAGACATAGGGAAATGCTTGCCATCCATACCCCGGCATATATCCGAAGTGTGGGAATCCAATGTTGCCACAATCTCAAATTGTTCAACATCCAGTTCAGTGAAGCAGTCCTTTTGTGCTGCGGAACTGAAAAAGGCTTCTTCTGTCATTACCAACCGCCCGGCGTTGGTCTTGGAAGTGTTCATCTTCCGGGCAATTTCATCAATGGCTTTCTGTGGGTCTTTTCCCAAGATGATGTTCTGTGTCAGGGTGTTGTTCAGTTCATTGACCAACTTCTGACGGTTGCCCCATATTCTTTCATTGAAATTCTTGCCGTCAACCGCCCAAGGCTTATTGATGACCTTGCTGATCTGCTTGTCATCCAGTGCGGAAAAGTCCCAACCAACACCCACACCCTTCTGAATCTCATAGGCTGTGTGATAATAGCCGGACTTGTAAACATTCCGCATTGTGCTGTCAATGCTGTCAAGTTGGTTTCCAAACATGACTTCAATGCTCTGTTGGGTCTGCAACTTCAAGGCTTCAAGTCTGCTGATATGGAATCTTGCAGATGCGTTTTCAAGCTGCTTGACCCAAGTGCCGTTGATCGCATTTTCCTGACCGTACTGAATGTACTGGTTCACATCCCATTTCAGTTCAGCAAGTTCCTTTGCGTTCAACATCCGCTTTGCTTCTGCAAGGGTTACCCCATTGTTAGATGCAAAACGCTGATACCATGCAGCAATCTGACCTTCAAGTTGCTTTTGTGCCTGTCGGTACTGTTTTTCAATATCCGCATAGCACTGAACACCTATGTTGTGTTGTGACTGTTCAAGCAGTTCAAAACGCTTCTGCCAGTATTCACCGTTATTCATCTACTTCACCGCCCTGATTTCCCTTGTTTGGGTCACCTTTATTGTCAGGGTCATCATTCTGTGTACCAAACGGGTCATACTGTGCAAGCATTTCTTTCTGTGCTTCTTCCTTCTGCTTTTTCAGGCGTTCAAGTTCTGCCTGTGGGTCATCCACCCAAGGGTGCTGACTGATAATTGTTTCATCAGAAAGAATACCAACAGATTTCTGACAGTTATCAATGGCTTCTGATTCATTGATAAGAATGTCACGGTTGAATATGATGTCTACTTCTTCACCTTCAAAGTTCCCCTGTCCTGTATTGGCAAAATGGCAATTCACAAACCAAAGGATTTCTTCAAAGGCTGCCTGATATTCTGTTTCTGTATCATTTGCATCAATGTCAATATCAGAATACATTGACTGAATGTTCATCTGATTAGGGTTGCCGGAAAGTCTGTCATCCTTGGCATCATAACCCATTGCGTTCTCAATCAATGCTTTCTTGAAGATTTCCACAATAGCCTTGTAGTTATCCGCATTGACTGTGATTTCAAGGGTTTCAACCCCGCCCTTGGTATCACCGTCATATCTGACCTTTACTGCACCATAGGTTGCAAGATTCTTTCTGAACTCACCCAAATTAGTACCGTCATAGTTCTTCAATACCAAAATGGTGTTCCGGGCATCCTCTTGCATATTATTTTCAAAGTCCGACAGCATCACATTGATACCGTCCTGTAAAGACTTGACCCTTTTCAGCAGTGGTGTTTCCTGTTCATTAGCTTTCAATGGAATCAGGGGAACACGCTGCCAGTTGAACCCTGTCACCTTCCCGGTTGCATCCGTCATGGTAACATGGTAACAATCAGCTTCACCGTTGTTTGTTAGATCAGGGATAAGTGTGCCGTGGTCAAGAATGAATCTGTGAACACCATCAACATCATACACTTCAACCTTTTCAATAACGGTTGGGGTTGTTCCCTCATATCCAATCACCAAGTAAAGCCTGACTGCAAAGTCAAGCATTGTATGATCGTTGTCTTTCCAAAACGGCAAAATCTCATAGCCGGGGAACAGCCTGAAAGTGAAATGACCTTCATTGTCATAATACGGATATAACCAACAGATTCCCCCGTTGTATGCTGCCTTACCGCTGTTTTTTATGATTTTCATAAACCGTTTATTAAACACTTTTTTCAGCAGTTCAACATATTGGTCATTCTCACCGCTTATTGCAAAAGGCTGACCGAACAGATAATTTGCTTTCTGATTGACCATTTTTGCATACTGGTTATCAATGACCCTGTTGTTTGGCAAGTTCTCAACAACCTGTAATTTGCCATCCTCACCTATCATTGTACGTTTCCGCTTCAAAATATCATGTTCATTGTCATAGTACAGTGAACCCTTAATTTGCATGATGCGGTGGGGTGACGTTTTCCATTTCATAATTTCTTTTTCAAGAAATTCCTTGTCAGTCATCCTTGACCTTGCACCGTCCAGTATAAAGTTGGAAACCTTCAATGTCAGTGTGTTTATTAAGGAACTGAACACGGTTCAATTCACCCCTTTCATTGCATAATAAAATCAAAACCCCTGAAAACACTATGTTTCCAAGGGTATGTGTTACTAATTTGTTTCTAATATCTCAAAAAGTAGTTATACAGGTGTCATAGGCGGTCACCGATTGCAACCGCCCCGGAGTAAGCATTTGACAACCTTTTCCTACCGTCCAAAAAGAAACGGCTGCTGACACCGTGTATTCTACCCGGTAATTGCTTAATCAAAACTAAAGGCATCACCTTTTGCCATCTGTTCAATCGCATAACGCATTGCATCCATCAGGTGGTTGAAATCATCAATAGGGCGGTTCAGTTTCTTGCCCGTCTTGGCATCCTTATCCCACTGATAGTTGCTGATCTCTGTGATGAAATTCACGCAACGGGGATGAATGATAATGTGATAGTCCTGTATGAAGTCAATGCCGTTGTTGATGCTGTCCTTGCCCTTCCTTGCTTTCCTGATTCCTTTCAGACCCAGTTCACGCAAGCGGTCAATACTCTTTGGTTCTGCTGAATCGGCTGTGATCTTCTCTTTCACATATCCCATCCGCTGAACCTGTTCGGCAATGGCTTCATTACTCATGCCCGGCTGATACATTTCATCAAAGACCCAAATGGTCTTGCTTGACTGATCTATCAGACCACAAAACAGTGCTGACGGGTCATTTGTATAACCAAAGTCAAGACCGAATACAGACTTGACCCCGGCAATCTTCTTGACTTCATCAACACTGAACGCCTTTTCTTCCCAATTTTCATAGACAAGACCGTCTACAATACCCCAATCACCAAGACCCGCCACTTTGTAACGCCTTGGGTTTTGCTTCTTCATGGTTTCAAAGACTTTTAAGTCTGCCTTATCCAACCATTCATTGCACTTGTAATTGGTGGTCATTGCAAGGGTTTCATCATCTGTGTCATCAAAAAACCGCTTCTTTATCCAGTGGTGTTCATTCCACGGATTCAGTGTAAGGGTTATTTGCTTGAATAGTCCTGAACCGTCAGGAACAGCACCACGGATTGATTCATCAAGCATATTGAAATCATCTTCTGAACTGATCTCATACGCTTCTTCAATCCACATCCAACACAAGCAACCAATATCAACGGTTATTGATGTTACTTTCAGGGGGTCATCCAGTCCTCTGAAATAAATCTTTTGACCTGTCGGTTTATAGGTCATTTCAAGTGGTGATTCTTTGATTTCCCAAAAGGCATCAACGCCAAGGCGGTGAATCGCCCACTTCAATTCTGTGAAACAGGAATCTTTCAGGGTTCTGAAAGTCTTTCTGACCACAAGGGTATTTGCCTGTGAGTACTTCATCATATTGGTGATGTACCAAAGGGCAGTTGTTTTTGATTTCTTGGATGCACGACTGCCCTTGCATACCCTATATCTACCTTTCCAACGCCAAAAAGTACCGTAACCCTTACCAACCAGTTCAGGCAACTGTACTTTCTTCTTGCCGGACTTAGTAACCTTGTAATCTTCCGGGTACAGGATAAACTTCTGATACCCAAAAACATACTGTGAAGAAATGCGGTTCTTTACCATAGGCAATCACCGCCTAATCTTCAAGGGCATCTTCACCTGTGATAACAATAGGCTGCGTGATGTTCACATCCAGTTTGTCATTCCACATACCCAAGTGTTTACCAAGTAATTCAAGTGCTTTCAGCTTTGGTGAAATCTTTACTTCCCTTTCAACACTTGACCCGGTTTCTGATTCAGACTGTTTATATTTCACGGATTCAATACAGGCAAGGTCATCATCCGTTGCATTGTCTTTGATTCTTCCGTGACTATCAACAAGGTCTGTCATTTTCACAAAAGCAATGCGGGCAAGTTCTAAAACAACCCTGTCCTGATTGATTCCTGTTCTTTTGCTGCGTTCTGCCATTGCAACACTAATTGCCTGTTGAACCTTGACATTTGCCAACATCCTTGACCCTTGCTGATCTGCTGTTTTTGCCGAATAACCCGCACGAATGGCTGCTTGTGTTGCGTTCAGGTCAATCAGGTATTCTTCAACAAAACGCTGCTGTTTTTCAGTTAATTTTGCCGTTTTTGCCATCAAACAACACCCCTTTCATGTATTTTTGCAATAAAAAATCCCTGAAACATTAAATTTCAGGGTGCAAATATCGGCATAAACAAAAAAGAATTGTGAAAAAACAACCGCTTCTTCACAATTCCCATCTTGTCAAGATACATCCTATCATCAGATTCAAGAATACGCAATATACCTGAAACAACAAAATCTATCATAAAACGCTCTTTTTGTCATTTTAAGTGACAGTAAATATACATTAAGTTAAGTAATGCAGATCATCATAAGTTTCTTCAAACTTTGTAAGTGCTGCCTTGTGAAGATTCCTGACATACTGATATGACATACCCATTTCACCTGATGCAACTTTCAAACTCTTAAACTGCACATATACCTTGAACAACACTTGTGAATACCTTGCATTGTGCAGACCTCTAATCTGCCTGATGATCTGTTCCTTGGCATCTGAAAATTTGTCAATTTCCCTGTTTATCTGTTCATTGAAATCAACATAGTTTGTGACCGCCTTGCATAAACTATCACCTGACGGACTTGTCTGCACTCTTTCAGCAGAATAATCAATACCGCCCGTGCTGCAAGCATTGGTTTTCATATCATCAAGGCGTTCTAAGTCCTGATTGATATTAGTATCAAGTTCCTGTAACTGTCCTAAATATTCCCTTGCGGATAATGTTTTCATTCTTTTACCTGTCCTTTCCCGGTTACCGGTTACGCTTGCGGTTACGGATAAAATCAAACTAAAAACACCCTGAAAGCCTTGATTTTCCTACTGGTTACGGTTAGTTACGGTTACGGTTCACGCCTTATACTCTATATTTTTACTTTTTATGATGTATAGAATATACAATAAATAAAAATAAAAATAATAAGAAAATTGCTTTTAACCGTAACCAACCGTAACCGCCAGTATTTACAAGGGTTTCAACCGTAACCGTGAACCGTAACCAACCGTAACTATGCGTAACTACTGCATAAAATCATACGGTGCATCATTCACCTTTGTATAAATCATATCAGCAACAACCATCTGACCGAACTGCTGACCCGCTGCAAACTTAGGAACAGCAATCACGTCAACCCCGGCAGTATGCACCCCATACAACAACTGTAATATGTATTGGTGTGCAAGTTCATAAAGTTCTGCACCAATCACCTGACCTTCAAATTCTTTTTCCACCAACGGGAAAATATCATCATTCATTGATACACTGCCCTTTTGTTCCAATAATTCCAAAATCTTATTTTCCATAATTATTCACCTTCCTTTCACCAATCAAACGCCCAACAGATAATAAGAAACACTGTAATGACACTTACAAAACAAAGTATGTTTTTCCATTCATACTTGAATACTGTGTATATTAGAAATATGACAAGAGCGGTCATCAGTAGTATTGTGATTATTCTGATGAATTTCTTTATTTTTTCAATCATCTGTAAACCCTTCCTGTCTTGGTATCTTTCACCTGAACACGTTCAGTCAGTTCAAACCCTGCACCTTTGATGATGTACTTCAAAACCTTAATCAGATCATAGGCACGTTTGTCTGCTGCTTCACATTCAATCTGTTCACGTTCTTCCTTTGCTACTCTACCAACGGCAATAGTTGCTGTTGGGTCTGCATATCCTTCCTGATTTCTTCCACCTTTCACTAATTGATACCTTCCTTTCTTATCAAACTTTTGCACCCCTGAATATCACCAACATTGAAGGAAAAGGTGCTGTATTTTTACTGTTCCCAAATTTCAACCGACCTTTTATGAATCGAATTTCTGTCCTGTGTATAATAAAATCGTGAAAATACTTGGTGTCTGTTCTTGCCGGAATCAACAGAACAACAGTTGTGTGTTCTTTCCGTCCCTCAAAATAGCATTTTTCAACCCATTTATACATTTCTTTACCATAGGGCGGGTTGCAAAAGACAGATTCCCCCCCCCAATCATGCAATAACCCGTTATCTTCTTTAGTGAAATACCTGTCACACTTATGATTCTGTTCACTTGAACACGGGTCTAATGTGAAATGAAATTCTGCATCCAGTGCATCAAATAAGTCCTGTGGTGTAGCCCAGTCATCTGTGTTACTGCTGAACAAAACTTCATTCATTTCAATCACCGTCCTTTCTACTTCTGAAAATACGCCTTGTCTGACCGTTCAGTTTTACAACTGAAATTTCCAAGTCAAGGCGTTTGTTGATCTGCTTACTGAATACGATATTTGACATTGGCTGCATACTGTTGTCTGCACAAAATACCTGATACCGCTTGTATACCTCATTGGTTGGTTCATTTTCGATCATGTCAACCCCGGTGTCATTGATAAATGCAAGGATAGGGTTGTTTTCCTGTTCATATTCATCCAACTGATTCTGAACCTTATCTGATTTACTGAATCCATTATTGATGACTACCCTTTTTAGTCCTTCCACACCAAGCCTGATAAGATATTCAATACTGTCCTGTTGTGTCAATTCATACTTGATGAATGGTCTATAATCAGGGTCATCCTTGCTGAACGTGGCATTGAATGGAATGATAACCAAACGCCTAAGTACCGCCCCGGTCTTGTCCTTCATACGGGGAATATCATTGGCACTGAATAACAGTTTGATGAACGGGTTGAACTCAAATGGGTCTTGTCCTTTTCGCTCTGCCTTGATGCGGTTACCTGTTACTATTTTTTTGAACACACTGACCTGTGAACCTTGAAGGAAATCATCACCAATATCATCACCAATGTTTGCCAGTTTGCCGAACATCATTGAAGTATTGAACCTGTCCCCCAGTTCTTTCAGGTCAAGTGCTGAAATGTTCCGATCACCAAGGATTGCTTTGACACAATCCAAAAATGTACTTTTACCATTGGACTTGTCACCTGTCAGAATGAACGCCTTGCCTAACTCATTTCTTCTGTAAAAGCAGTAACCAATACATTCTTCCAACAATGCCCTGATTGCTGCATCACCACACGCTAACTTGTTCAGGGTGCTATCTGCCAGTTCAGAATAGGCATCCGGCTTGTAGTCCCAAGGAATCTTGTTAGTAATAACAATGTCCGTGCTGAATGGTTTCAATTCCCCGGTCACAAGGTCATATACACCGTTGTTGAAAGCAATCAGGTTTGCATCTGACTGTTCTTTTTCATCAACGATCAGTTCCATGTAGTCAAGAACTTCCCGGCGTTGCATCTTTTTCAGGTTTGGGATGTGCTGAATCATGTTTGATTCAATTTCTTTATACCCATTGGAATACACGCCGTCTTTGTATATATGCAACTGTCCGTTGATTTTGATAACGTGTGCTGTGTTCTTCATAAACACTGCAAACTTGTCAAACAGGAATGTGCTGCCAAGGAAAAAAACAGGTTTCTGAAAAGCATCATCACGCAAGATCACTTCCAGTTCATCATCTGACAGCGGTTGTTTCAGAACAAACTTGTTCAGGATGCGGATGCACTCACGGGTTTCTTCAACCGTGAAATCATTTGCAGTCAGGGTCAGGATGTAATTGAAAAGTGCCTGATTCCTTCCGTCCCCGGCATCCATATCAACAAAGTCTGCGGTTGCCTTGACCGGGAACAACCACTTGGGAACTTCCTGATACTTTCCACCTTCTTCAATGTCCCATTCACAAAACCTTTCTTCACCGTCAATCTTGATAACCTCATAGGATAACTTACTGCCGACTTTTATATCAGCAGTAAGACCAACCGCCAACTGAACGTGTGTCCTGTTCCTTGCAATAGTATGATTCTTGAAAAGAAAGTGTTTTCCCCTACTGGTACAAAGGACTTTACAGTCAAGTTGCAGTTCTTCCACAATGTTCATCAGAATTTCAGATTGGTCAGAATCATCAATGTCAATAAGGATGGTGTCATCAGCCAAAACCCCGCCGAACCCGTTCAGGTTTTTCACTTCATCATAGGTTTTCCATGTGGTTCTGTTTTTTAGTTTTTCAATGCTTGCCTTGCCTTTGGTTTCAACATAACCTTTGTAAAGCATCTTTTATCACCTACCTTATGTGATGTTTTCTAACACCTTTTTATAAAAATCCTTATTCCTGATGTTGCTGTTGTACCGGGACTGATAGGAACGAAGTAGTGTTTTCACTTCTGCAAGTTCCTTTCTACACCCCTTCACTTCTTCATTCCATTTGTCCCACCCTTCCGACTTGTGCAGTGGTGTTGACTTCTTGTAACTGTCACGGGTATATAAGGCATCCCGCAACTGCTTCTGACAATAACTGACCTTTTGTTCATACCCTGTGATATACCGTTCATTTTCCAACTGTTTCTGTTCAAACTGTTCAATCCAGTCCTGAACAAATTCTTTAATCTGCTGTTCACATTCCGGGGTGAAACTGCTTCTGATAAGTTTCAGCAGTTTCCTGACCTTGGCAATGCTGCGGGTATTCAAAAATTCTTCAAGATGAACAGTCATTGAACCATTTTCATATCTGATTTCTAAATCCATGAAAAACCTTCCTTCCCGGTGTTACGCTACAACACCAAATTGTTTCAAGCGTTTCTTTGCTAAATCTATGTACCACTGCCTATCAAGTTCAGGCGGTGTTTTTACCCCAACAACTGAATCATTGAAAATGAAACAGTGGTCAGGTGTATTACCGAATTTTTCACCTTTGGTTTTCACCTGTTTACGTTTCAGCAATCTGCCGTCCTTCTGATCGTTAGATGCAAACACCCTGTATGACTTATATGTGTATTTGTCCTTGTCAGGGTATTCATACACCGTCTTGATTGTTCTTTTGCCTATATGACTGACAAGCGGGGTGCAATGCTCATGTTCCACCCAATCATACTTGTCTGATAACTTGACGATCTTCTGAAACATAATCAGGTCATCACACTGATTGATGGTCTGTTCAACCGGGGTTTTCTTAACCATGTAGTCAACCAGTGCTTTATTCAGGATTGGCAGATCATTGTCAACCGCTGAAAGTTCCTTCACATAAGCACCGATTCTTTCAACACCGCCGTCAATACCAACCCAAAGGTAATTGTTCACATCCTTCTGATAGATTTCACTGATGTTATCCAGTTCAAGAAGAATTGAACACTGATCTGTGGAACAACGCTGTTCCCACTCCCAACAAATATCATCAACCATTTCAAAGGCTTCATCTGTGTCAGGAATCCAAATAATAAGACCGTCCGTGTTGGACTGAATCAGTTCAAATCCCGGTACAACTTCAAGGTGTTCAATCAGGTCAAGCAACATCAACTGACCGTTGATGCACATACAGTTATTGTTTCTTGGGTCATACGCTGCATTGGTTTCATCCTTCATTGCACCTGACAAGGCGTTCAGCATCTTCTTATATGGCAACTGTGCTTTCTTCCACCGCTTGACTTCTTTCTTGTTTCCGGCGTTTTTTGCAGCAATCTGTTTTTCCTTCATGGCTTTTCGTGTGTTATACACCAACGGGTAATTGTCATTGGTTGCTGCCCTTGTAACCAGTCCCCAAGCAATCAGCATTGACGGGTAGTAATTGTTTACATCAACGTGCAGCAGTTGCCCGGTCTTATGAATTGGTGTGGCTGTTGCCCCATGAACACCACCAAAACCGAATGAATGAGGGATACCCGCAACTACGGTTTCAAGACCCTGTTCTTTGTACCATGTACGTTTTGAGTATTTATCCATGTGTGCCAAGTCCATTGACAAGGCTTCCTGTCTTTTCTGTTCAAACCAGTCCTGAACATATTTATATTTTTTCAGTTGCAAGCACGGCAAGAAGTAGAAATCAAATTCATCTTCAAATGATCTGCGGGAACAACCAAGCACTTTTGCGGTGATTCTTGCTTCACTGTCCCCTATATCAGACAGGTTCACAATGTCCGGGAAAGCCTGAATGATACCGTGCATTGCATTAAATTCATCTATTTTTTCAAGGAATACTTTGATGGTTTCTTCCACATCATGCCGACAGTAGAAAACCGTCATTTCAATTTCTTCCTTGGTTAATTTCCTGTTTATTCTAAAATCAACATCCGTTTCCTTGATATTGCTGCCAAGAAAACCTTCCAGTGTTTTCAAACCAACCGGGGGGTTCGGCATAACATCATAGTTAATCATTGGAACTTTGTTGAACGCTGATGAAAATTGCCACCCTTCCTTTTTTTCAACAATTATCCAGTCATTGATTCTTTTGGGATTCATTCCCAACAGAATACCTTTCATAATGTACTGGTCATAGTGGCGGTTGTTATAACCTACCCATATATCCTTGCTATTAGCTTCATATAAGGCTTTTAATTCATCAGGGTTATTGATTATCACATATTCTTTTTTCTTGGTCACATCAATGAAAACAGCAAGCCAATCTTCCTTGAAAACCTCAAAGTCATAAAATATCACTACATTCACCCTTTCTGAAAATAGCGGTGGAAGGTGTGACCCCACCACCGCCTGATAACATTTTAAGTTAAGACTTCTTAACTTTACAAGTAAAATTTTTTAGCAATCAAAAACTTCCTTGATTGTGATAGGGTTGAAAGCATCTGCCTTATAATCAACCTCAACTTCAATCGCACCCTGAATAGACTGGAATACATCAAGAATCTGATCTGCAAAATCTGCATAGTTTACGAACTCAACAGGTGTGTCATCTTCTGCAATCAGCTTGTTCACCCAAGTGCATACAGACTTGATTGCCTGTCCGTCCGTCCACTTTGCGGAACTGTTGCCGGAAATAACACGGTTGAAGAAGATCATGCGGTTTGCCTGTTCACCTTCCTTGATCTTTGCCTGAACTGCAAACATCAACTTATCCTGTGCCTTGGTCAACTTAATTTCCATCTTCTCAATACTAATGATATATGTACCATCCGGCACATCAGCAAAATCATTATCAGGTGCGTTCTGCACCTCATTCTGTAATTCCTGTAAATCAACCTTTTCATCAAATGCACTGAAATCAATAGCCATAATTTTTCACCTTTTAACCTTTCTTTATTTGCTTAATACTAACTTTAACAACTCAAACGCCTGAATCTCATTGAATCCGGCTTTTACATAGGAATCATAGATTTCCTTTGCAGCCTTTGCACCATCTTCCGGCGGTGTGTTCTGTTTAGGTACTGCCGGGTTCGGCTTCTTCATTGAACGGCTACTTGCCGTGTTCATTCCTTCTGTAATTGCAGATGCAAGAATTGCACCAAACAGTTCATCAGGTAAACCAAAAGGATTGTTCATATTCTTTTACCTCACTTTCTTAGCGTGTTTTTCTTACTCTGCGGGTTCTGCCAGTCGGCTGTTCATCTACTGCCGGGGTTTCATCCGCTGTTGTATCTGCATTATCAGGCTGTGCCTGTGCTGCACTTCTTCTTGTTCGTCTGCCCTTCTCCGGCGGGTTCATTGCCCCATCAATAGGATTTTCCGGCTTAGGGTTGTCTGCCTGTGCTAAACGCTTCACACCTTCACCAAATTCTTCCTTACTGATGACCTTCATAACCTCAACACCGTCAACAATCAGGTCAACCGTGTCACCCTTGTGCTTCATCACATAGTTATCATCAGCCGGAACATAGAAGTATGTGTCTGCATCCAGTGTGACAGATTCAGAATTAGTATTTGTTGTACCGTCCTGAACAGGTTCAGACTGTTCAGCAGACTTTCTTTCCTTGCGGGTTCTTCTTGGCGGTGTTTCAAGTTCCGGCTGCGGTACAGAATCCGCTGCTGCACACGCTTCATCAAACGGGATTTCTTCACGCCCATCAGCAACCGCATCAATAGCCTTGTCACGCTCTGCCATATAATCAGCCATTTTCTGATTATTTTCAGCCACCACTTCATCATGCGTCTTGCGGGCGGTTCTGCCTGTCTTTGGTGCTGCATCTTCTGTTGTAGTAGGCGGTGTTGCTGTGGCTGTGGTCTTTTTTCCACCCCTTGCCCGTCTACCGTTTGCATCCGGCTTTTCAAGATCGGATGCAGCCTGTGCATCAGCCTGACCCATTTCTGCATCTGTCTTATACTCACCGACTTCATAGAAGTTGCGGATTTTATCAGCTACATAATTCAGGTCATTGTCAATGGCGTATGCCGGGAACATTCCCATAGGTGACTTCACGGTGTCCTTGCCACTGTTCTGTGTATAAAAGTAATATTTCCCTTCATTCACGCCTGTTCTAAGTACAATGGTGAAAAGTCCTTCAATGGTGATCTTCTCACGAAGTAACTTTCCGATCAGCTTAATAGTAGTAACACCATTTTCAAGGGTTTCTGTGTGGGTCATATAAGCAACAACCACATCATCAGGAAGTTCCTTGCACACCTCAATGATTTCAAAGTAGTTCGCACCGAAGTCATTCCACTTATCCCAACCGTTTTCTTTGATACGGTTCATGTACGGAACTGAAAGAATATACTGGAAGTCATCAACAACAATCAGCTTCTTCCCGGCTGCTACCTGTTCCTTCATAAATTTGCAAATCTTGCGTGATTCAACTTCACTGTTCAGCATTGTGAACTTACCCTTGAACGGTAACGGTTTACCAACCGGGTTCACAACGGCAGTTGTTGCCGGATTGCAATTTCTCATACTGGTACTTTTTCCTGTACCTGATTCACCCATAATCAAAAGCATCTGTGCCATATTATTTCACCTGTCCTTTCTTCTCCTGAATAACTGTTTTATTCTTGATGATCTTTTTCACACGGCTGTTAGTTCCAAATAATTTAATTGCAAGTGCAGCAGTAAAAGCGTTGTACTCATTAGGTTCTTCATTTTTCGCACACTTAACAACTGTTTTCGTTCCATCTTTCCAAAATACAACTGTTGCATTTTTAGATTTTAAGATACGATCAGGTTCTAAAGATTCATTCTTTTTATAGCGATTACCGCAATGTGGTCTAACCGACTTATGAGCGTTTGGTGTTGGTATACCTAACCCAAACATAGGTAAATCATATCTTGGGTATTGAAATGCTGATGTACCGTATACTTCATTCATGTGGTTCTTAAATGATTCAGTCAACTGTGGATTATCATATTTATACTCTGCCATTATTCTTCACTCCCTTCATCTGTGCTACCTTCTGTTACTCTGCTTGACCATAAATCAGCATAATGCAGAATCAAATATAACGGGGTTTCATTTCCCTTCACTCCATAGTTTGCTGATTCATACAGACCATCATGGTATCTGATCGCAAATTCTTCATCTTCCGTCAGGTCAATGAAAAGGGTTGCTAACTTGATACTGCGGGTTGCATGGTCAAGTGGAAGAAGTGCCGGGTTACGCTTGAAAGGCTTGCTTTCAGACTGTTTATATTTCTGTTCCGGCTCTGCCTTGGTAGGTCTGCCGTCCTTAATCATGTTAGGCACATACATCTGCTTACCAAAGTCACCGCACTTGCCAAGGTCATGTAATGCTGCTGCAATGATGACTGAATCACGGATTTCTGTATACTTGACCTTGCCAAGAAGTGCATAACCAATATTTTCTGCTGCCATCATTACATTTCTGCTGTGATGAACAAGACCGAACTGACACGCAAGATGATTTCCACCACTGCACGGTGCTTCAAAGAATCCGATTTCTTCCATGTAAGCAATCAGATCTTCCATTCCCTCACGCTTGGTTGAAAGTAAGTGGTCAACCACATACTTCTTATTGTCAAGTTCCTTTGCGTTGTCTGCTGCTACCTGTTCAATTTCTTCCTGAACGCTTTCCTGTGTTACTTCTGCGGTATTCTCAACCGCTGCATCTGCTTTCTTTTTTGCTGCCATGCTCTTTCACTCCTTATTTTGATAATTTTATTTCCCAACGCTTCTGATCTTCAATGTTGGAAAGATACCAAGCGTTAAGTTCTGATTTTTTTGTAATGAACATTTTGAACTGTTCAAAATCCTTGGGGTACAACAAAATTCCATACCCGCCTGATTCTCTGATTTTTTTGAGGTTGACCAACTGCAACAGTGACGGTTCACCGTTTGGTGCTTTGACTTCAATGCCAAGGAAACACCCATCTGAACAAACCAACAGGTCAGGAATACCGCTTTTTGTATAAGCAGCACCGCCCCAGTATTTCAGCAACCATGCCCCGGTGTCCTTCAGGAACGCTTTGATCTTATTTTCAAAATTCTTTTCTGCTGCCATTTACTCACCGCCCAACTGTTCATTGAACTGTGTCTGATAGTTCAGTATCTTTTCTGTATAGTCGGTTGAATAGATGCCCTTTCCCCATAACCGGGCAGCACCATCTTCACCCATGTTGTACGCCATCAAGACCATGTTGGTATCTTGATACCGTTCAAACAGTTTTCTAAGTACGAACACGCCCGCCCTGATGTTCTGATACGGGTCTGTGAAATCCGTAACACCAAGGGTATCTGTCAACCACTGGTGATTGATCTGATTGATCTGCATATAGCCGTAATCATTGGTTTCACTAACAACTGCCGGGTCAAAACTGCTTTCATTCTGAATCAGTGCCATGACAAGGGTAAAATCAATGTTGTACCCGGTACAAAGGTAATATGTAAATTCCTGTTGTTCTTCCGGCATCTTACAGTCAAGTGGTGTGAAATCTAAGTCACCCGCACCCCAGTCAAGGGAAATTTCCTGTGTGAATGTTCTGTCATCATACGCCCCATATACAAGGGTTTCTGTATTATCCCGTTCAAGTGTGCGTTCTATTGATTTCTCTTTGTCCTTGGCGGTTATATGAGTTCTCAGGGCATATACAGACACACCACCAACAGCTAACCCAACACCAAAGGCAACACCAATCAAGATCAAGACCCGCTTTGCCATTGCGGACTTTCTAAGGTTCTTTGAATAGTTCATGTTTCATCACCTCTTTCAATAATTTCCAAGTAAATGATTCCCGGCATCATCAGAATCACACCAATCACCATTTCTTTCATGTGTGCTGTTATCGGTTCATATATGTGCATTTCAACCGCATAGTCAGATGCACCAACTGCACCGATAATCAGGAATACACCGATAAATGCCATGATTCCAAATATCCAGTTAAGTATTTTTGAATAATTCATCTGTCAGTTCCTTTCCTTCCTTCAATGCTGCAAGGTTCTTTTCTTCAACCGTACCCTTCACCAGTAAGTAATAGTAAAAGCACGGTTTGGCTTGTCCTATGCGGTGAATACGCTTTTTTGACTGTTCCCACATATCACATGACCCTTTGCCAAGTGGCAAGGTGAAATAAATAATCTTGTTTGCTTTCTGATAATTACCACCCATTGCCCCGGCTTGATACTGTATGAATGTGATTGAATCATCTGCCTGATCGTATGCGGTCAAGTCCTTCTTTGACCCATTCACAACTGAATAGGGTCTGTTTAGATCAGCAAGTTTTTTCTGCATTGCTTCAAGTTCTGCGGTAAAGTTATAGAATATAATCAGCCTATCTTCTGTTGATTCAACCAAGTCCCGCAAACCTTCCAGTTTTTCCTTGTGCCACTGCCCGCACAACTGCCGGGCATATAGCATTTTGGTCAGGCTGTTGTCACCGACCAGTTCAACCCGTGGTGTCACATCCGTGCCGTAATAATCTGAATCATCTTTGAACTTGCACATATTCAGGGTATCAAGCATGATGTAACTATTTTTGATAAAATACTTGTACGCCTGTGTTACCTTAAAGAATATCTTCTGTTCAGTCTGTTCCGGCAGTTCAATCACATCAGCGGTTTTCATAAAGATGCAGCCGTGATCTGCAAGTTTCTTTTTCAGGTGTCCCGTGTGCTTGTACCCGGTTATCACTTCATTCTTATACCCATCACCGTTTTCAACCCATTCAGTCTGAACGTATGATGACCAAAATGCCTTTTTTGTAATGTTCCACCCAAGCAACTGAACCTGTGACCACAATCTTTCATACTTTCCGGCTGTTGGTGTTCCTGATAATAAAATCACACTTTCCGGCTGCATTTTCAGAATGAACTTTGACCGTTGTGCTGTTTCATTGGTTATCAGTGAACTTTCATCAAGCATCAGTGTGAACCCTTTGAGTTTCAGCAACCAATCCCGCCGGAAAGCAGTTTCATAGTTGATAACGCCTATAATCTGAACATCCTTGTTGTATAATTCTTTGGTATCAACAAGTGTCCTGAAATTGATTGCTTCACTTTTCTTGGTCAGGTTCATCACACGGTCACTTGGGTAATATTCTTTGAAGTGCTGAATCCAGTCATCTATCTTGGATTTCTGACAGATGACCACATTCACCGCATTGTTCAGCAAATACATTTTTTCAGCACCTACAAAGGTCTTACCCAGTCCCATATCAAGATAATAAGCACAACGGTTGAACTGTTCAGTTCTGTTCAGTGCATCTTCCTGATGGGGCATAAAGTGCAGATCATTCATCTACCCTGACACCCGTACACTGGAAGAATATTTCAGCATCAAAGTTTGGTATTGCCTTGATGATTTCCTTTCTGCGGTCTGACAGGCTGCCCCACCACAACTGACCACATTCAGATTCATCAAGCACTTTGAGATAACCGCCTGTTGTTTCATAGGTTGGATGTGCTGCCTTTTCTTCATCAGTCATATCTTCTTCATATACCCATTCAACAACATCCTTTGGTATCTGATTCAGTAAATATCTTGCATCTGAATCTAACCATTCACTGTAAGTCATATTTGACGGCTTATTGAACAGCACGATCTTCTGTTCTTCTGTATTAAAACAACCAGTATTGAAAGAAGATTTGTTCCAGTCCCCGGTGTTGCAGTCCCCGGTGTTCCTGTTCCCGGTGTTGCAGTCCCCGGTGTTGCAGTCCCCGGTGTTGCAGCGACCCGTGCAATTCTTTCCGATATTGACGATTCGCAACACTTCATCCCACGGGATTTCACGCACGATTTCCAGTTTATCAGTGCAAGACTTGTCACCTTCTGTTCTTACATCACCATAAGCAATGACTTCTGCAACCTTATTTTCACTGTTGAAACTGTAATAATTGAAACAGTCGGCAGCAGTCTGACAGAAGTGCATACCATGACCGCAAACATCAAGTTCCCCTTCTTCCTCAAATTTTCCGGGGCAAGTGTACTGTTTAGTGTTACCATTAGGTGAACAAGTCCAATCAGGTCTGAACACTTTGAACCCATGCACTACATTCTGAACGGTATTGTTATTTTCCATTTTCCTATTCCTCACTTTCTAAAAATGCAACAGCCTTGTCATAGTTGCGTTCTATCATTTTAAGTTCATCTTTTCCACGTTCTTCTGAATCACATACTGAACGATAAATTTCATCATTTCTTAGTGCTGTGACCTCATTGGTTATCAGATCAGTGATGACCTGTGGTTCAAGTGCATCCAGTTCCCAAGATTCATTGCCGTATTCATCAATATACTTTGATGCTCTACTGTCAGTGATCTTTGCCGGGTTAGGTGGTGGGTTATATGTACCAATCTGATTCATGGTCAGTGCTACACGCTTCACATACACATCAGCACCGAACATCTGCAAGCGTTCCTGAATATCCCTTGTCATATCAATACCGCTTGGGTCATGGTCACCTAAGTGAATAATCACCCTGTTATCACGGTAATCTTGACTAATGAAACGCTGTGCTGCTGACCACATTTCTGACTGTGAAGTGTAACCCCTACATGAAAAATATGGTGTGTCAAGTGGTCTGCAAGCCTGTCCCACAATATCAACTAAGGCATCCTTTTCAACCCACACTTCAACGTAGTTCGGTTGACCGTCCCACTTGTTCAGCAGATAACTGTATCTTGCAGATGCGATCACATCAGCCGGATTGTCCCAGTGACTATTGCTTCTAAGGTTGCGGGTTCTGTCTGTGATGCTATGCCAGTCAATCAACCCGGCAAGTCTACCGTCATTGATAAGATTTCCAATGTTCTTATAACTGCGTTCATTGTTTGGGATGTACCCACGGGCAACTAACTGATAATATGCCTGTCTAAGTGTCAGTTCATATCCCTGTGCCTGATATTCTTCAACCACCTGATTCACAAGGTTTATCAGTTCAAGGCTTTTCTGCTGAAACTTAATGCTTTTATACTCAATCTTTGGCATCAGATCACCCCTTCAATTTCTGCAAAACGCTTTGCATTGATGAAATATGACCAACGGTGTTCACTGGTATGAATCGCATACCCCCAAGGAAAAACGCCCTGTTGTAACCCAAGTGCTATTGTGCTGGTGTGCTTATGCATCAACTTAGCAACTTCATGTACTGTCAAGGTTGGGATGCCATCTTCACACTTGGAAGGTTTGAATGTCACCGGGGTTTCTTCCTGTTCAAAATAGTCAGGGTTAAGTCCAAGTGATACTGCAATATCACTCTGAACCTGTTCTGACGGAACTGTTTTGTCATTCAGGTACATACTGATTGACCCCTTACTTTTCCCGGTCAATCCGACAACCTGTGCCTGATTGATTCCTAACTGCTGCATAGCCTGTTTCAACTTTTCGCTGAATTTCATAATTTATCACCTATCCTTTCTTTAAGTTAAGAAGTCTTAACTTTTTCAGTAAAAAAATATAGTGGAATAAATTCCACCGAAACACCAAGGACTTCACACGCCTTGTTCATTTCAGGTGCAGTGAACTGAACCGTTCCGTTCAGCTTTGCAGATAATGTCACGGTTGACATTCCCATTGCTTTAGCAAACTTTGCCTGTGTTCCAAACACTTCCTTGATTTTTCCTCTTAACTTTGAATAATCAAACACCTTCTTCACCTTCCTTTTCATCATCAGGGAACGCATTGTTGTTATACTGTTTCCTGATCGTTATTCTAACAACCCCTGATTCCAACTGTTCAAATGATGTTTCCTTGAACTTCTGCGGTTTGCCTTGTTTCAGGCTTTCTATGTACGCAAGATATTCAAGTTTGGTTGGAAATTCAAGAATCTGTTCAATCCATGCTGCAACTATTTTCTTCACATAACCACCTTCTTTCTACTGTGCTGCATCTTCCAGTGAAGAAATGATTTCATCAATGCTGTCTTTCAGATCAGCTAAACCATCCCTTGCCGTTTCCAAAGAATCACACGCACTATCTGCTTGTTCATACCGTTCTGAACCCTGTAAATTTTCCGGCATATTATCACGGTATTCAATTTCTTTATCCTGAATACTTTCAACATCAGATTCAAGACTTTCCAAGTCATTCTGCAAACTTGTTAATTTGTCAATGACTTCCTGAATGTTCTTTCTTCTTAACTTATTCATTGTTTCCCCTTTCCGTGCCGGGTGCTATGCTGCAACCCGGCATCTTGTAAGTTCAGTTTGTTTTATTCCTCTAAACTCCGTATGTGCTTTTACTGTACCAGTGATTGACATTTCATCAACAGTATCATCAATATACTTTCCAGTTTTCCATGTATAAACATTTCCATCTGCACCTATGATTTTGTATATGTGGGTGACACCGAAATCAGTTTCCCAACTTGTTACACACTTTACAGACTGAACTTTTACTGTGATTCTGTCAGAAATTTCACCGACATATTCTGATGACTGTTCTATGTCAAGAACTGCTTTTCTCTTTGCGGTTCGTTCTAACCCCCTGTCATACGCCGGAAATAATGAAGCGTACAAGCCAAAATTCCCTTTGACATATTCAAGACTGCAAGCCGTTTTTAAGTTATGAATGTAATTGCTGTTTTCTTCCTGTTCAGACACCCAAGCAAGGGCATCTGACACAAGTTTTACTGTCAAATCACTGTCAATGTCAAAGTTCACTGACCGCATCTTATCAAGTAAATCCTGTAAGTATTCTTTTGTTATTGCCCGCCCATGTGCTGCATCATAAAAATCTAATGCCCTTGTTGCTGTGCTGATACCTTCATCAGATGATCTTGTGTAACCAAAATGACGGATTGTTTCAGCAACATAAGAAAGATATTCCTTTGTATTAACATACCGCTGATAACTACATCCCGGTTCAGGTGTTTCACCTTCAATTAAAGTATCAAACAGACTCATGTATTGTGTGACTGCTTCTGCACTCATACCATGTGTAAAATCTTTCAGACAAGATTTTCCAACCTGTTTGAACTCACCCGTTGTCTTATTCCTGACAATGTATGTGTTTTTGCGGTATCTCTTACTGTTGCAGTGTTCACATACAGGTGTGGTTGTATAGTATCTTTCAGGTACTTCAATCCCGGCAACACCTGTTATAATATTACCCTTTTCAGTGTGTTCCAGTTCAGCAACAAATTCCCAGTCATTTATGACTGCTGTTCCTTCCGCTTCCACCAGTACAAAGCGGGCGGTGTACTTGTTTCCTTTTTCGTCCTTCAACTCTCTGAACTCTTCACCAGTCTGTTCATAGTGGAAATCACAACCGTATGCTTTGCACTTATTAAAAATACGCTTCAACTTCTTTTCAAGTCTATCAAGATTACCTTCATAGATTGCATACTTCATAGCCTTACCATTTCCTTTCCCAGTTCCTTCAAAAAGTTGTCTATTGTCAGCACACCTTAGTACAATCAGGGGTGTCTTTCCTTTATCAGATTTCACATTAAAATCTGAAAACCTGTTACACATCATTGAACTTTTTGAACGGTGTTGTTCAAACCGCCGGGGTTTCACATTAAAACCACCAAAACCTGTTGACCAACATACAATAGACAATTTTTTGAAAGAACTGAAATCCTATTCCTTGGTTCTTTTCCCCGGAACTGCTGCAACAGTTCTTTTTGAAATAGTCAGGAAGTCGGGGAACTTCCTGACCTGTGAAACAAAGTGCTGTGTCATCTCGTGCGGTTGATTCTTCCACTTAACGGTTTCTTGTTTTAGGGGTAAAGTGCTGATTGGTTCAGCCTGTTCAGTTTTCTTCAAATAGTTCTGAATACTTTGCTTTCTTGCCCTACCGTTCCTGTTTTCTTCAACTACTTTGACGGGTCATGTTTATTCTTCACACGTTCTGTCTGCTATCCGGCAGCCTGACCACCATGTCACTTGCGTGTAGCCCTATCGCTTCACCCGTTCCTTCCTACTTGCTTTGTTTCTGTAAGTTAAGAACTCTTAACTTGGCTTTATCTTATCATCAGTGGAAAGATATGTCAACACTTATTTTTAAGTTTTCTTAACTTTTTTTCAAGTTTGATTGAAAAAGTCTTAACTTTGCTTTATAATGAAGGGCGAACAATAATATATAAGAAAGGGGTGTTCACTAATGCCTGATACATTTCAGCACCGCTTCATTGAAGCAATGAACATCAGAGGACTAAGACAGGTTGATGTTGCGGAAAGGTCAGGACTTGATAAGGCACAAATCAGCCAGTACAAAAACGGAAAATATGAACCAATGCAAGATGCCCTGTATAAATTGGCACAAGCCTTGAATGTCAATGTTGCTTGGCTTATGGGGCATGATGTACCAATGGAAATAAACAGGAAGGAACTGGAACAGAAAGAACGGGTTTGCGATCTGCTTGAAAAGTGTTACGGTTCAGGTGCGTATGAACTGGTTGAACTGTTTGCCAAGTTGAATGAAATTGGTAAAAATAAGATCATGGAAGAATTGCATGATACAGTTGCACTACCAAAATATACTGTCAAGGAAAAAAGGGACGGTCAAAAAATGGCATAATTTTCCATAAGTACGGTAACATTATCCATGTAAGTTTCACTTAGTTACGGTTGGTTACGCTTTGGGTTACGGTTCTAAAGCGTTGATTTTACGGTAAAGTTACGGTTGTTACACTTTCACATAACTTTTCTTATATAGAATACTTAACAATACATAGATTATAAAATAAAAAAAGTAAAAATATAAGAATAAGAACATCAACCGTAACCGTAACCGTTAAAAAGAAAGGAAGGTCAGATTTATGAAAAAAGTCATTAAACTTGTTGTTTTAGTAATTGTTGTTATTTTCGTGATTATGGTTGTGAAGGATATTTCAAAGAATCCCATTCAGAAAAAAGAAACATCATCAGAAGAAATTCCCGTCATCTTGGATGCAGATGCTTATTCAAGAATTTCATCTGAACAGTTGGTTGAATTACTTGGTGAACCAAAGTCAACAGAAGATTGGAACAATGAAAATTCCAAAGGCACATTTCAGATGCAGCTTTACACTTATGACTTAGATGGAATGTATGCAGAATTTATTTTGTATGAAAATACAGTTGTCAAAATCAGATGTTTTGCAACTGAACCATGGGAAATAAAAAAAGAATTTGATAATGTGTTCAAAATGTTCAATATTACTGTGAAGGACAGTGCAAGAAAAGTTGTTGACACGGGTGTTACTTATAAGTTTTCACCAGTGTCAGATACCGTTGCAGAATTTGAAGTTTATAATTTTGATTCTGAAAAGCACACTTTTGATTCAGTCTATATCACATACAATTTGAATTATTTTGATGACCCTAATTAACTGAACAAAAATGAACCCCAACCGTTGCAGCGGTCAGGGTTCTAATAACTCTATACCAAGGAATAGGATGATATAGGCTATGCAGATACAATTATATCATCCATTCCTTGAAATTTCAATCAGGAAGGAATGATATGCATGGGAAGAAGAAACCCAAACGGTTACGGTTGCGTGACTAAGTTGAAGGGTAACCGTTCACGCCCGTGGCTTGCCAAGGTCACCATATATGACGAACAGGGACACGCAAAACAAACCCCTATCGGTTACGCTGAAACAGAAGAAAAAGCCAACATCCTATTGGCTGAATATAACAACAACCCTTGGGACATTGACCGGGAAAAGGTCACCTTGGTTGTACTCTATCAGCGTTGGTCTGAAATCAAGTTACCCAAGTTAGGAAAATCAAATCAGCAGTCCTTGCGTTCAGCGTTCAAGCACTGTTCAAAATACTATGGTGTGAAGTACCGATCACTGAAATCTTATCAGATGCAAGACTGCATTGACAACTGCGGGTGTGGGTATTCAACACAATGGTCAATCAAGAATCTGTTCGGTCACCTTGACCGTTTTGCTTTTGAAATTGACCTGATAGATAAAATGTATTCACAAATTACCACCGCCCCACCAATACCTGATACCACCCGTGAACCGTTCACGCCTGAACAGGTTGATGCACTATGGAAAATAAAAGATGACCCTTGGGTTAATACCGTGCTGATCTACATATATACGGGGTTCAGATTACAGGAATTGTTAGGAATGAAAACTGAACAGGTGAACATCAAGGACTGGTACTTTGAAGGTGGAATCAAGACCGCTGCCGGAAAGTGCCGTATTGTTCCAATACATGACCGCATCAAACCATTTGTGAAAGCACTGGTTGATGAAGGGAACAAGTACCTGTTCACCTATCAGGGTAAAAAGTTCAGTCAGGCAAATTACTATAAGTGTTGGGGTGAAATCATGGAAAAGATAGGTGCAGACAAGACACCGCATGAAGCACGGCACACCTTTGAAACCAATCTTGACAATGCCAAAGGCAACAGAAAATGTATTGATATGCTGATGGGTCATAAGTCAAAGGATGTGGGAAACAGGGTGTATAATCACAAGACTATTGAACAGTTACGGGAAACCGTTGCCCTATTAAAATAATATTTTTTACGCTGAACCAGTAACAAATTAGAAACAAAAAAGACGGGAAATGCCGTAAAATCAAGCATTTCCCGTCTTAAAAAATGTATTATATCATAAGCTCACGAATTCGTGCTTTCGCACTTCACATCCCGCTTTGCGTGATTATTCGTTCGCTAATGAGCCCAGAAAACCAAATGTCTGCTTCGCAGCCGCTTGGTTTTCTCTGAGGCTCATTATATCATACTTTGTAACTCCATGTTGAAAATATGCTCATCATCTATTATTGTTTTAATTGCATACAAAATTTTTACAAAAAAAGCAAAAAAACTTGTTGACAAAGCGATGTACCCATTGTATACTAAACAAGTCGGTTGCGAGAGCAACGAAATGGAATCTTAGCTCAGCTGGGAGAGCATCTGCCTTACAAGCAGAGGGTCATAGGTTCGAGCCCTATAGGTTCCATTCCAACTTCGGTTGGTCATATGGCGAGATAGCTCAGTTGGCTAGAGCATGCGGTTCATACCCGCAGTGTCGAGGGTTCGAATCCCCCTCTCGCTATTAGGTTAAAAGGGTCGGAAATGCTGATAAATACAGCGTTTCCGATTTTTTTGATTTCTCAAAGTATCAAATAATATGTTTACTTTTGTTTACTTCTGGATTTCTGACGGTGATAATGGTTAAACCAGAGTTTAAAATGCGCCGGTTTTCTCCTCTTAAAACCAGGGTTAAGAAGCCTAAAACAAAAGGTACGAAAGCTGACTCCGTGGAAAAAGTTACGGTTGCCGAACTTCTTCCCTCTTTGGAAAATACGGTTTTAAATAAAAATTAAACTTTAGCATCACCGCTTTCAGCATTCTGATAGACAAAGGAATTAGTGGTCATGGTGATTTCATCTAATATAGCCAGATTTCCGCTTTTCTTTATGCACATTGTTATTTAATAATTTGGACTTGCACACCGCCAAACCCGTTACTGTTCCAAAACAAACTGCTCTGTCTCAGGGTTCCACTTTAATACTGCTACGATTTCTTCAGAACTTATCAATTTATCCTCAGATGCCACAATAATCAAATCATCTACTATATCCATATAATAAAAAGATTCATCTCCAATGATCTTTAGCGCATCTATCGGAATTTCTACCCATTGACTGCCTTCGACAGCTAAAAGCTGAATTTCCTGTGTTGATATTCCTTGATATGTTGTGGTTTTTGATACCAATATTCTGCTTTGTCCGTCACTCGCTTGAATACAGTTTATAACTACTTTATCAGCCGCAAACTCCTTATATGCTACCATTTCTAATGAATCAGCATCTAAAAGGATACCCACCGTTTTATCCAATCCTGCAACATGAGGGGTATTCAAAATCTTGCATAACACGAATATTTCACTGGCATTATCTTGCGAGAAAGAACCAAAATCAATCCGAACTATAACAATATCTAATGCACTGATGTTACCTTCTTCGTAATTCTCTGCTACCTTTTCTATAATCCTGTTATTAAGCTCTGAGACCATATCAGCACTATCCCTGGATTTCGATATTCCACACGCATTGATGCACATCAGCATAAACAACACAAGAACAGAGACCGGCAAAACCTTATTTTTCATCTTACCCATACTCGTCTTAATCTCTTTCTGGCACATTTTCTATTTTAATGTGCAGGATATGATCCTGCAATCAGTGTAATAATACAACAAAATATTCGATGCGGAATCACCATTTTTTGCACGCAATGCGGCACCCATTTGACATAGCCCGTAACGATGTCCTCCCGCACCAGTTGCAATATCTGTGCAACTTACAGCTTTCAAAGCAGGCTGCGTAGAATGATCTTTTGTTCCATTACCACTACAGCTTGAGAAAAAGGCACCCCAAATATAATCATAAGTTGTAGATGATGGTTTATACATTACAATATCCGTTTTAGATTTACCTCCAGAAGTATAAAAAATATTTGCCGTTGCATCTATTGCCTCCTCGGTAACCTTAGTAGGATCATATACCTGACAACAAGAAGATGAGCAAACCTTATAATCTTTACCCGAATGATTCGAATAAACACTCAGCGCATACTCTAAGAAGGTGTTTGCCGCCACTGCCTGTGCTTCATACAATTCACTAACCTGTGTTGAAGTTAGTCCTTTACCAGTGTAATAACTTTTTCCGTAAAGTTCCGAAGATAATACAGTATAGATATATGTCTCTCTATCAACAGTTTTTGTTTGATTATTATAGTAAACCGCAATAGAATTGCTTACATCCGGAACAGAACTCATTGCTCTGGCAACAGATGATGTTGCAAAATTTCCTCTATCTATAATAGAAGGCAGTACAGTTTGTCCTCCTATATCATGCATTATTTCTTCTCTATCCTGCGAAACAGAAAAGTCATCATTTATATAGAATGTAAAAATTGTAGTTCCATCCGCACTGTCAACATCATAATTACTATAATTTGCCGCAAAATACCCTGCTGCATTTATTTCCCAATCGTATGTTCCTGAAGGGAGATTTTTTATTTGAAAACGTCCATCTTCACCCGTAATGACCGCAACTTCCCCATCTACAGAAATTGTAGCATTTGGAATAAAGGCTTCTGTATCATAATCTCTTACAACACCGACAACATTTGCCAAATTATTGTTGGAAAAAGTGTGCATACTTACTGCCAAGTCTACTGTTGCTGCAGAAAGGGCATAATTTTGGAATCCTTCGTCATAATCTTTTTGTGTTATTACCTCTGTCTCATAAAGTAAAGTTCCCTTGCTCACAGTATCCGTTTCTCCACATGCTTCTTCTGCATATGTAGTAATAGCAGAAGTATAAATAGAGCATCCGAACATAACAGCAATTGCCAAAGATATTATTCTTTTCTTCATATTTCACCCTCCCATTTTTTATAGGTAGTGTCAACTTTATACGCTCAAAATCACCCCAACTCCAGTAAAATCAAGTGTTCCAAGGCTGTGCCTTTACCTCCCCTTTCTTTGGCTTGGGTGACCAAAATTTTGCATCGGAAGATCAGTCAAGACCGGACTGAAAGCCGTTAAATTCAACCTTGACGGGGCTTTCGTAAGCAAAATATAATCGTTCACCCCAATGGAAAGGAATACGATTTTTTCATAATTCGGTTTACATTACCTTTTATAATCTGCTCAATATAACCAAGTTCTTTCTCCTTGTGCTACTTTAATGTCAAATATTTATGTTTAATAAATCGGGCTTGCAAATCCTATAAGACTGCTATCTGTTAAATTGTACGTATGTCTCGAAACCTTATCACTCCAGTTTCCATCCACAACAGTAATCTGTGTGCTTGACACCTCAACTACAATGCCAGTGTGGCTACTAGATGTTGTACTCGTGCCCGTAAAGAAAATATCGCCGACCTCAGGTGTATAGCTTCCGTTATAAGCAGAACTGTAATAAAAACAATCCATGTCTTTGAAATTCTTCATTCCTGTCGAGCAGGAAGAATACTTAGGAATAACGGATGTTGATACGCCCGCTTCACTTGCGCACCAACTAACAAATATTGCACACCATGCTGCGGGGTTAAGCCCATACCATTGACCATATTTGGTGTAGTTTGCAGAACCGGCGTTCGCTGTGAAACTATCCAAGTCTGAATTGGAAGCCTTTTCTTTATACCCAACCTGGGATTCTGCAACTCTGACAATTTCAGCACAATAATCAGTATTTATGGAATTCAAGCTGTATAACGCTTCACTAACAGCTTGAATTTCTTCAGAAACATAAGAACAGGATTGGAATCCTGACACAGTCTCCCTATAACTGTCAGACACTACTTTGGCTACATCATATGCCTCATCGTACATGATAGTCAGGTTGTGTTCAATGTCTGCAGTCTTCACAACACCGTCATCTACATATTCCATGCTCTCATATAATGTCACAAAAGTTATTGTATCCTCTATGTCAATCCCAGAAATTTGAAAAGACATATCAGAAACGCTGACGTTATTTTCGGACAATGTAATTCTGTGAGCATTTTCATCGTTCACGATGCCGTTGACAGCCACTGTTCTCAAGCTTTCCGTGTCCCCGGTCATGACTGCTGTTTCCCGACTATCCATGTAGCTTTCTACCAACTCAAGTATCTCCACCCTTTCTGTATCTTCCAGGCCAGCCGCCTCTGCGGGCAAAATCGGAACCATAACAAAGATCATACAAATAGCTAAAAAACTCGCAATATACTTTTTCATTGCTTCCTCTTTTCTCTTCATAAAATACCTCTCTTTCTCGTCTGAACTTGTTTAATCTGCCTTCTGGTTAGAAATAAACAAATAACCATCATCCGTCTTTTGTAAAATGACCACCCATTGCCCCCCCCTCATACTCTTTTTCGTATTTCAGTATGAGTTTGTTATTTGACTCCCAAGTTCCGGAAGTAACCATACACCAATCAAAATTCGAGTCTCCCATAATCAGATAGTAACTGTCATATTGCTCCAAATAATAGAAACTGTCCAAGCCTGTCTTTTTTGTCTCCGCCAGACTTATTCCCATTTTTTCCTGCAAAAAAGCATCCATTTCATTTGCTGTGATTTTTATGATATCCAAATACGGGGCATCACTACATAACTCTGTCAGCATTGACAGTTCATCCTCCGATACTTCGCCAAACGCTCCTCCAACGCCATTATAAAATAACTCAAACAAGTTAATTTCATCTGGTTGACTATACTCGCTGGATAACAGCATATTGTTCATGTTCGTTATGTCACCATTGAAAAATTCTGTGTTAAACACAGTAATTTCCTTTTCGGAAAGAGTACCGGAAGCCATCTGGCATCCTGAAAACATCAAAATCATAAAAGACAAGATAACCGATAATGCAAGTAAATCCATAACTTTTGTCAATATTTTCATTCAAAATCTCCTCCGTTTCACTTCTCAAATTTCTCGCCATTATAGACTCTTCATGGGCACCACTCCCATCCATAGTTGCAAAGCAGATTTCCCCACCTGCAATACACATTACATTTTTCTACAAACTGATAATTCTTTTCTGCCGATGTTGCCGTTTTAATTTCTCCATTAACACTACACGTCATTGTAACTCGATATGTACCTCTGGAAACCAGATATATTTCCAAGCCAGATGCTGTTATGGTATTGCTCGAATCTTCCCATGATTCCACATTGACCCAGCTACCAGAGACCTTTTCCTGGAACATAGCTTTTACATACATTTTTCAAATGATTTCTGCATTTCCCTATCAGCATTGTGATTACAACTATTAAAAATATTATATTTAGCTCCAAGAAGTAGCTATCCTTTTCAAATATAGTGCAAACTATTCCGATAAAAAAATCCAAGCATAAATATTTCATCAGCTTTATTTTAAAACACTTGTTCTCTTCTTCGTTTATCTCCCTGTTTCTGTTCTCAACTGGATATAACACATACACAAATACTTCCAGGGCGAATAATACAATAAGTGAAACAAATTCATGTAAACAGAGATTCTTAACTACAAGCAGAGTAGTAATATATGTTAAGCATGACAAAACAAAGCATATCCAGAATTTTTCCAAATGCAAACCACCTGCATAGGAACGCAATGGTGAGAAAATCACAAAGAAAAATATCCCTTCTAAGACCATATCGAGTTTCAGTGCGATGAACAAGCTTGCAACCAAAAATAACCCAACTTCCAAGGTTATGACAAATCCATATTCATAGACTTCCCGATCTGCTTCATCAACCATGCTCTTTTTGATAACATAATCTGTCAACAACTTTGCTACTTTTCTCATTTATTTGTTTTTCCTGAATTTCCTCACTTCTTCCGGCTGTTTAGGCTGATGGTATATGAGTGCACATCTGCTGTTTGCAGCTTTTGATAACATTCCATCAGCAACGGATGTTAATGCTTTTGCTAATACAGTTTTCTTTTCATTTTTCTTCATTATGTATACCCCCTTAATGAACTATTTTTGTAATCATATCATATTCCCCGCAAGATAATCACTAATATGTCAAAAATGCGGCAATAGCTGTCAATTTTCCAGTAGATTCATGACAACGGTCATCCGTCTTTAGGATATCTTTAATTTTATCCATGAGTTCCGAGTTGTAAAATATCAGACCGAAAGTATATCAACCTTGCACGGGGTTCTAAATTTATAAAAGAATTTTCAGCACTTATCGGCCTGCCGTTAAGTTCCTACTTTTTAAACGACGGAGACATCAGAAAAAATGCTAAGCCACAGGTTTTAATCCGTGGCTTAGCACCATATTTTAAGATTCAACTCCCAAAGTCAGGTATCATATTCCCCTCAAAATAATCCCTAATATGTCAAAAATACGGCAATAGCTGTCAATTTTCCGGCAAATTCATAACAACGGTCAGGCAAAATACAGAATCCTGTGCTTCCACTAGAATTTCGCCCTGGTACTTTTCTGCAATTCTTGCTATGGAATTTAATCCATATCCATGTCTGCCGCTTTCTGTTTTTGTGGATTGATATTTTCCGCTTCTGTCGTTTTTTAAGACATGCTCATATGGATTCTTTATCAGCATGACCAGCGCCTGCTTTTTCACTCCCATGGATATTTCTATCACCTTTTGGTGCTGCCTGCAGTCCCGGACAGCTTCTATTGCATTATCCAGTGCATTTCCCAGTGCTATGCCAATATCACATGGTTCCATGGAAAGCTCCTCTGGAATAAATATTTTTAACTGAAATGTAATCCCGTATTCCTTAGCAACGGCATATTTGAAATTAATCAGACAATCAATGGTACTGTTGCCGGTATTGGAAATGTTTTCGGAAATATTGCTGTTTTTGATAATCTGATTCAGGTTTCTGATTACAGACTCTTTATCACTGTTTTCAACGCTGTTTTTTAAAACAATAAGTTTATTCAGCAGATTGTGCCTGTCCTCATAAAATTCCTCCAACATCTTTTTTTGCGATACCGTAATTTTTTCGATCATATCAAATTGCTGGGCATAAACTGTATGTTCTTTTTCATAAGCAAAAACTTTATTTATTTTTACATACAATTCAAAAATAATGACATTAAATAAGATAAGAATGCTGATAGTGATAACAGCAAAAAAGGACTTTCCTTCTGAGCAAAATTCATTGATCGCAATGACTATGCTTCCCACTGGCACCAACAGGAGAAAAAAATAATATTTTCCCGGTACCGGACTCTCCTTTCTTTTTTCTGCCACCATCGACAGTGCATATACAGAAAGGATCATCAGGATGTTCGATAATACCAACCCAATAATATCCCTTTGCTGGCTTTCCCCTATGTCAAAGCTATTGATTAGGGAAAAGACAAAGACCTCAATCAACGACCAGCCTGCATAGAATGTAGCCAATAAAAAGTATTTTTCCTTTCCACGGCTTTGGTAGGCAACCATCGCTATGGACAGAATCAGTAAAATGTTCAGAATGGTTGCAAAAATTTGCAGGCGCCCATTATGATAACCAAAGAAAAATTGGAATATGCAATAAACAATCCACAGAGAAACAGAAAGTATACTATTCTGCTTTTCTTCAAAAAAGCTTCCCCAAAATCTTTTTACAATCCATACGGTTGCGATAACAATAGAAATATTTAATAGAATATCTTCTATTTGATTATACATTGATTTCCCCTCCCAGAAGATGGCTGTATTGTTGGTTAAAGTATTTCTGCCGTTCTTCGCTTATAGGCAGTTTCTTCCCATTTACCAACGTTATTTCTATTTTTGTCCTTGATCTAATCAAATAATAATTTACCAGATAAGACTGATGTACTCTCAAAAAAGGTATTTTTCCATCTGACATTTTTTGTTCTATCTCTGACAGTTTCCCGTTAAATGTGTAATGCTCCCCGTTTTGCGTATATATTGTAACTTTCCTGGCATTGCTTTCAAAGTATAAAATCTCTTTACATAGAATTTTATATTCTTCATGCTTATAAGAAAAGGTAAAATAGACCATTTTACTGCAGACTCTCTGATAAGTTTCCAGAAATGTCTTTGTCAATATCTCCTCATCGATTGGTTTCTTTATAAATCCAAATACATCCAACCGGAACAATTCCATCATATATTTATCATAGCCTGATACATAAATCAGAAGTACATTATCATCCACCTTCCGTATATTTTCAGCCGCAATGATGCCATCGCCACCCTTCATCTGAATATCCAAAAAGATGATGTCATACTTTGTTCCTGATGTAACCTGCCTTTTGAGTTCCCTACCACTGTAAAAAACATCAATATTCACGGGAATGCTTTCCCGCTTGCATACTTCAGAAATTATATGCTCTATCTGATTCACAATTACATTTTCATCATCACAAACAGCAATTCTTATCATGTGTACTACCTGCATTATACTTATAAAAGTGGACACATTGGTTAAATAGACTTACTATTAACATAGACACCAAAAGGAGGTATCTTTTATGTCCACAAAACAACATTACGATGAGGATTTCAAACGAACCCTCGTTGAGCTTTACCACAATGGTAAAACTCAGGCCTCTCTTATCAAAGAGTACGGCGTATCTCAAACTGCTCTTTCCAGATGGGTCAAACAGTATTCAACTGTTGAAACTGATGACGGTGAAGTTCTTACTGCAAAGCAGGTGAAAGAGCTTCAAAAACGTATGGCTCAGCTAGAAGAAGAAAACCAAATACTAAAAAAAGCGATTGCCATATTCACGCCACACTCAAGCAACGATTAGATGCCGTGCATAAGCTGCGTCATCAATACGATATCAAAACTCTTTGTCGAGTTCTTCGCATAAATCGCAGTACTTATTACAAGCACTTTTATTCAGATTTAGCACCTCGTACAAAAGAAAATCCGTTGATTCGTAAGCACCTTTTACAAATCTATACTGATTACGATAACTCTCTTGGTGCTTACAAGATCCGTCGTGTATTAGAACGTGATTATGGCATAAACATCAGTCTCGGCAGAGTGGACCGCCTGATGAACACTATGAATCTACCAAAACGTTCCACAGAAAAACCAAAATGGAAAGGTGCCTGGAAAGACAATGGTCCTTGTGAGTAACACTCCCTTTTGAAATCGAGACAGATTCACGTCCCCTCTCGCTTTTAAAATTTCTTACCGCACTTTGGGCAATACTCAAAATTTTCTGCTGTCTCATACCCACAGTAATTGCAATGTTTATAGTTATACCCATAGGTCACTTTTGAAATTCTCTGCAAATGCTCCGGGCGAATCAGTACCTGCTCTCCCCGGGCAATGGCCTTTCCCATCTCCGGATCCAGTTCATACAGCGTATTACAGCAGCTTGTCCGCACATAATAGTGCTTATTCCACTTAATACACGGTATGAAAAACATAGCCCGTCTCCTATCTCACCAGTCCCATGTTGCTTCTGTATTCCTCATTCAGCTGCCGCAGTTCCTTCTCCCCGTTAATGTACGGTTCATAAAATGTATCCACGGAACCACCGCCCAGATTATCACAACCGTTGCAGAAGTCACAGGCTCCACCGCACTGGTTCAAACCCTCCTGTATAATGCGGATCCGCTCTTCTCTCGTTGTATCTTTGATCAGTATACTTTTGATCTCCATATGCCATCACCTTTCCTGATTTATCAATACTATATATCAATAATAATGAAACTGCCTGATATGCGATAACTTTATTTTACCACACATCAGGCAGTCTGTTATCATTTTATTTCTTTACCCCGGCAATATCATCCGGATCCCGGCCTTGATAATTCCGATCCCTACCGGTATTAAAATGATTGTACAGCAGAAGATCTCTCCCACGCCCGACAGGATGAGGCCGATGGGCAACAGGATCAGCAGCCACACACAGGCCTTTAAAATTGCCCCGGTAATCTTATATGCGATTCCGAATAAAATGGTTAACAGCAACAGACACAATATAAATGAAATCATAATTTTTCTCCTTTCCATAATGTAGGCCACATGCTTCACAGAAAAAACTCCTGTCTTTGTAGCTATTATATCCGGTTGTCCCACCATTTTCAGTACGTAATGTTGCACGATAAGTCATCCTAATATAGGAAAAGGACAGAGGATATCCTCTGCCCTTTTCTAGGCTGTTTCTATGCTGTTTCTTCAGGAATGGTCCCGGAACATAATGCATTCCTTCACTGTTTCCAACAGCTTCTTTTCATCCATCGGCTGTTGATAATGTCTTCCGCAAAGGCATTGGCGCTCATGGCAATGATGGGGACATTTCCGGCATCCGACCGTTTCATGGACCGGATCCTGCGGGTGGCATCCCAGCCATTTAGCTTCGGCATCATAATGTCCATGAAGATCACATCGTAATATCCCAGCTCAGATTTTTGAACTTTTGTACCGCCTCTTCTCCGTCTGCAGCGCACTCTACGTGGATCCCGTAATCCTCCAGCATGAATTTTGTGATCTCCATGTTGAGTTCATTGTCCTCTGCTAACAGCGCCCGCAGACCTTCCACCGGGATTTCCTCATAGTTTACGTTCTTCTCCTTCTCCACCGGTTCCCCGATTTTGAACGGAAGTGTCATGGTCACAGTAGTTCCGACGCCTTTTTTACTCTCTATGGCAATGTCTCCATCCAGCCTGTCCACGATTTTCTTTGCAATGGCAAGTCCCAGTCCTGTGCCTTCGTACCTGGATCTGCTGGTCTCATTCTCCTGCGTGAACGGTTCAAAAGCATGTTCCAGAAAGGTTTCACTCATGCCGATACCAGTATCGGCACAGCCGAATTCATAGACTACCCGCTCCTCGTCCGCATATTTTTCTGCACACCAGACACGCACACTGCCGCCCGGTCCGGTAAATTTAACCGCATTATCAGAAATATTGGTCAGCAGTCTCTCCACATAGATTGGATTCCCTGCCAGATCCATATGGCGGATATCACTCTGTTCCCAGTCAACAATATATTCCACATTCTTTTCTGCCGCCTGCTTCTGCTTGCCGAGGTTAACCCGGTTCAGCAGTTCTGCCAGATTAAACGGAATCTCCTGTTCCACTACACCTCCCGACTCCAGTTTGTTCATATCCAGAATATCATTCACGATAGAGACCAGATACTTCGATGAAGTCATGATCTGTTCCCGGCACTTTCTCTGTACCTCCAGATCATCCGGATAACGGTTTGCCAGATTCAGCGTGCCGATAATGCCATTCATGGGTGTCCGGATATCATGACTCATATTTGACAGGAAACGGGCCTTCAAAGCTGCTGCCTTCCTGGCTTCCTCCACCTGATACATCAGTTCATGTTCCCACTTCTTGGTATCGCTGATGCTGCGGATCAGGCAGAGCACATGGGTCAGTACACCGTTTTCGTCTCTCTTTTTTTCCACAAAACGGAGTCTGTGCCAGTCGCCATCCTTCATCCGGTATTCTAGGACTAACGTCTCTTCATTCTTCATGCGTTCCGGCAGGGTCTTCAGATCCACAAATTTGAAAAATGCCTCCTGATACTCCTCCGCCACGTATTGTCTGCATACCTTTTCATTGCTTTCCGACAGCTTTCCCGATTTCGTGAACTTCAGATGCTCGGTATCCCGGTTATTGATCTCTTCGAAATAATCTGCCTGAATATCGATCCGTGAAATATACTGGTAAGTTCTGGCGATGGAGGAAATGATCTCGTTACTCAGCTTCACTTTCTCCAATGTGTCCTGTAACTGCTTCTGGATTGCTTTTTCTTTGTACAGAATGCTGTCTATATTCCGGCAATAATTTATTCAGGATGTCATTTTCGTTCTGCTCATAGTTTAAAGACATCGTTTTCCCCTTCTACGGCACAATAAAAGCCGTCTGCCAAAAATGTGCACTGACAGACGGCTCACGATAAACATACTCCCCTACACTCAGGAATCTGCTGCAACCGGCTGTCATAGTCTGATTTTTCTCTATGTTCAGACCTTAGACCCATCTGGCTTTGTGTCCCCGTTTTTCAGCGGGTTTACTAAATAGATATTATTTTTATTACATTTTCTCCGGAGCTTCGAATCCCAGCATATCAATACAGGTCTCCAGGATATCTCTGGTCAGCACTAAAAGTGCTACCAGTCCCTGCTTACGCTCCTCATTCTCTTCACCTAAGATCTTGGTCTCATGGTAGAAGTGGTTGAACGCATTGGCAAGATCGTAAATATAGGCACATACCTTATGGGGTGCCAGTTCTTCTCCAGCGGTAGCGATCATGGTATTGAACTGTGCCAGTTCCATGGCAAGCTCTTTCTCGGACGCATTACCGGGCTGCTGTAATTTTACAGCGGTCAGGTCTCCGCCCTGCTCCTTGTATTTATTCAAAATAGACTTGATTCGCACAATGGTATACAGGATGTAGGGGCCGGTATCTCCCTCGAAGGAGGTGAAACGGTCGATATCAAAAACATAATCCTTGGATGCCTGATTGGACAGATCACCGTATTTTAATGCGGAGATAGCTACCACGTCCGCTACCTTTTTCGCTTCGGCATCCTCCATGTCGCGGCCTTCCTTGATCTTTTTGTACATCTCATCCTGTGTATCCTTGATCAGATTCTCCAGACGCATGACACCGCCCTGTCTGGTCTTGAAGGGTTTGCCGTCCTTGCCGTTCATGGTGCCGAAGCCTAAGAACTTAAGCTCCGTCTCGGGCTCTACCAGCTTCGTCTTGCGGGCGCAGCGGAATACCTGCTCAAAATACAGCTCCTGACGCTTATCCACCACATAGATCAGCTCATCGGGATGATACAGCTTCATACGCTCCATAATGGTAGCCAGATCCGTGGTATTGTACAGAGAGGCTCCATCAGATTTTAAGATCATGCAGGGAGGGATCTCCTTAGTATCGGTCTCTTCTTTGACATCCACCACCAGTGCACCCTCGCTTAAGTGCGCATAACCGTTGTCCTTCATATAGGCAACCATTTCCGGGATGATGTCATGGACATCGCTCTCTCCCTTCCACAGATCGAATTCTACGTTTAATTTGGAATAATTCTTCTTCAGGTCGTTCACAGACACATTGATAATGTGCTTCCACAGCGCACGATATCCTCTGACACCGCTCTGTAATTTGAAGGTTGCTTCCATGGCCTTTGCCTTGTACTCGGGATCTTCCTTGGACTTGGCGCTGGCTGCGGGATAGATTTCCTCCAGTTCACTGATGGTAAACGGAGCTTCCTCGGGATATTCCCCGGCGTAGTTCTCATCAAAATATACCAGTTCCGGCTGTCTCTCCTGTAAACCGGTGATCACCAGACCCATCTGTAATCCCCAGTCACCCAGATGCACATCACCGATAACCTCATGTCCCACATAGCGGCTGATGCGTTTTACGCTCTCACCGATCACTGCGGAACGTAAATGTCCCACATGCAGAGGTTTTGCCACGTTGGGGCCGCCGTAGTCGATAATGATCTTCTTGGGATGTTCGGGCTTCTCCAGACCGAATTTTTCATTTGCCTCCATGCCCTGTAAATAGGTGAGCAAAAATGCCTCACTGACCTTCAGGTTCAGGAATCCGGGGGCTACTGCCACCACTTCGGAAAATACCTTGCTGTCTTTTAACTGCTCTGCCACGTCGTTTGCGATCATGATGGGGGCTTTTTTATACAGCTTGGCTCCCGCCATGGCGCCGTTACACTGATATTCGCACAGGTCAGGACGGTTGGAAAGCATTACTTTTCCTAAGCTTCCGTCATAGCCTGCTGCGGTAAATGCCTGCTGCATTTCCTCTGTCAGCATTTCTAAAAATTTCTTCATGTCAGTCAATCCTCATACCTTTCAGTAATCTGCCGGTATTCCGTTACTTCCTGTAATGTACCGGAATATCTTGTGCAGTCACAAGTTCTATCTCTCACGCTGCCGCGCTGTTTTCAATATTTCTACTATATCCTAAAATCCCCTATCCCGCAAGACGCAATTACGCATTTATAATCTGTGCTTCCCGCTCCGCCTTGGAAAAGGCACAGCCGCAGTAATTCTGCCGGTACAGCTCATACTCTGCGGACAGTTCGATGGATCTCTTATACCCGTTCTTTTTCTTGAAATCCGAGGGCAGCCAGGGGATACCATATTCCCCGGACAGTGCCTGCCCGATCTCATTGATCTTCGCCGCATTTTTCAGAGGGCTGATGGTCAGGGTCGTTGCAAAATAATCAAAGCCTCCGGCAAACGCCAGTTCCGCCGTCTTACGCAGCCGCAGATCGAAGCAGCGGAAGCACCGCTCTCCTCCCTCGGGGCAGTTCTCATACCCCTTCGCCATCTCATAAAAACGCTCCGGTTCATAATCTCCCTCCACGATGTCGATGGGCCAGCCCTTTTCTTCTTTATTATAAGCTGCGATCAGACGCTTCTGCTCCGCCACGCGCTTTCGATATTCTTCCGAAAAGGAAATGTTGGGATTGTAATAAAATACCGTGATCAAAAAATAACGGCACAGATATTCCAGACAATAACTGCTGCAGGGTGCGCAGCAGCTATGCAGAAACAGGCGGGGCGGTCGGTAATCCGACGCTGCCTCGCCCTTCTCCTGTAAGGTATTTAAAATTTTCTCTAATTCTTTTTGATAATTTACCTGATTCATACGGTTCTCTTTTCATTTATACTCTAGCATTACGCTCATTATAGCATATTTTTTTAGAGATGCCGCAATCATTTTTTTGAAAGCTCCTCCGCTACGCCAGACTGATCATCCACTTCTTTTAAAATACATTCCACCAACTACAACAGATAAAATCCGGCGCTGCCCCCGGGCACAGTAACCTTTCCGCCTGCAAATGCAGCTTCCCAACCGAAGGTATACAATGCTTCCTTTACCGCATAGTCTCCGTCGAAGCTGGCCTCTCTGTCCGCCGGATTGATGATGACCAGAATCTTCTCCTTGTCGTCACTGCGCAGGTAGGCCAACGGATACTGGTCAGCCTCGGCATAGACGAATTCAATCTCTCCACGGCTCTGCAATGCGCTGTGCGCCTGACGGATGTTAATTAATTTCTGAATCTCATGATACAGGGAATCCGGATCTGCCATCTGCGCCTCCACCGTGGGACGGTCAGTGGCTTCGTCCTGTTTGACATAAAATTTTTCCTTCGGTGCCGCACTGAAACCGGCGTTGGTGGTATGATCCCACTGCATGGGCGAGCGGGAACCGGTGCGTCCGTAACCGCCCTCTACGGAGTGCAGATTTTCCACATAGCGCATACCAATCTCATCACCGTAATACAGGAACGGTGCACCTGGCATGGACAGAAGGAATGCAAATGCCACCTTTAATTCCTCCCCATGAATGCTTCTCGCCAGACGATCCATATCATGGTTGCCAGAGGGAATACAGATCAGACCCTTGCGCTGTGCCTTTTCATAATTTTCCTTATATTTCTCCACGAAGGCTGCCACATCGCCTTTACCTCTTCCGGAGAAGAAAGGCTCCTCGCAGCGGAACAGATCGTTATAATGAGACGGTCCAAAATGAAGTAAAAAGTCCATATGGAAGCCGCCCTGCAGGGACTTGTCCGGTTCTCCCCACTCGGATACCAACACTGCCTCGGGGAACTCTGCATCCAGGAACGCTCTTACCTTTCTCCACAGAGCAATGTTTCCCTTGCCGTCCTCATCGTTTTTCACCAGAGAACCTGCCATATCCACACGGAAACCGTCACAGCCCATGCCGATCCAGAACCGCATGACATTTTCCATCTCTGCAAGCGTCGCCTTAGGACCCGGATCATCGGGATCCTGCTGCCAGTCCTGTGTCTTTTTATAAAATCCGTAATTGAGTGCCGGCTGGTGTGCGAAAAAGTTCACGATCACTGAGCCCTCTCTCTCGGAGATACCGCACAGACTTCCCATATTCTCCAACTGTCCCCAGGTGCTGTCGGTCCAGATATAACGATCAGTAAATTCATTACGATCTGCCTTACAGGACTCCTTAAACCAGGGATGTGCCACAGATGTATGTCCCGGCACCAGGTCTAACAGGATATGCATATTCCGCTTGTGTACTTCGTTAAACAGGCGCTTCAGGTCCGCATTGGTGCCGTATCTGGGAGCTGCCTGATAGTAGTCCGCCACATCATAGCCTGCGTCTCCGAAGGGGGATGCAAAACAGGGATTCATCCAGATCGCATTACATCCCAGTTCCTTAATATAATCCAGTTTTTCTATGATACCCTGAAAATCACCGATACCGTCACCATTGGTATCCAGAAAAGACTGGGGATAAATTTCATAAAAGATTGCATTATCAAGCCATTTTGCCATAGTGTACTCTTCCTGTGTGCTTTATTTTTATTATAAAAACGTTTTCCGTATTCTTTCTTTTACCATACCACAGAATGGATACTTGTACAACTGAGAAAAACCATCTATAATAAAGTAGCTTGATGCCCCGATATGCGAATAGTACAAAACAATCCGCAGGCATCCAACTAGGATAAAATAAGAACGAGGTCTATCATGTTAACACAAAAAGTAAGCACCATCGATGAACTCCTGCAGTTCGTCAGTACGTTACGCCAAAAGCACGGCGTCCGCCTCTGGTTCCGCGGGGAAGAGAACGCGGATCTGACTCTGATCCCTTCCATCCAACGAAGCCAGAAAAGACTGGACTCCGAACGCTATATTGCCAATGATTTCTATATCCGGGCGAGACAGATCCTGGACAATCCTCCCGACAAACACAATTACGCCGGCTGGGTCTCCCTGATGCAGCACTACGGTCTGCCCACGAGAATGTTAGACTGGACTCAGTCTCCCCTGATCGCCGTATTTTTCGCCACGGAGACTTACCGGGAGACTCCAGACACCGATGCCTGCGTCTGGGTACTGACACCGGGTCTGTTGAACGAGAAGGAAGGCTTCGGCAACTGCATCTATCCCATTGATGCGGACACCACCCAGGAAATGCTGCTGCCCGCCTTCAAACACAACCACCACAATCCGGAATTGAAAAACAAGATCCTGGCTTGCAGCTCCACAGAAAACAACCTCCGCATGTATTCCCAGTACTCCAACTTCACCGTACATAACTCTCTGGAACGTCTGGAAGACATCTGCGATGAAAATATGCTGTATAAGATCATTATTCCCTCCGGGCGGAAACAATACTTTATAGAAAGCCTGCGGGTATTCGGCATCTCCGAAAGCTTCGTATACCCCGACCTGGATCATATATCCAGTGATTTGAAGGACTCCTATGGGATTTAGATTCATTAATTAAGAAAGGAAATATACACATGAAAATCGTATTACAGCATCTGACCAAGAAATTCCCCGCCCGCGGTCCTGTCCGCGGCAGGAAGAATCGCGAGGATGTCATTGCCGTGAATGACTTCGACTTCGAGATCCCCGACGGCAAGCTGATCGGACTCTTAGGTCCCTCCGGCTGTGGCAAAAGTACTGCCCTGAATCTGATCTGCGGTCTGCTGAAACCCACCGAGGGCAAAATCTTTTTCGGCGAAGATGATGTCACCGGACTTCCGCCCGAGAACCGCGGTGTCGGCATGGTGTTCCAGAACTATGCCCTCTACCCCCACCTCACTGTGGAAAAAAACATTCAGTTCCCTCTAGAGAATCTGAAGGGTGCTGACAAACTTTCCAAAGAAGAGATGAGTAAGCGCGTGCTGGAAGCGGCAAAGCTGGTACAGATCGATCACCTGTTAGAGCGCAAACCCAATGAGCTCTCCGGCGGTCAGCAGCAGCGTGTTGCCATCGCCAGAGCCTTAGTCAAGCTGCCTCGCGTTCTTCTTTTGGACGAGCCTCTCTCCAATCTGGATGCCAGACTTCGTCTCCAGACCAGAGAAGAGATCCGCCGGATCCAGCAGGAGACTCAGATTACCACCATCTTCGTTACCCACGATCAGGACGAAGCCATGAGCATCTCCGATATGATCGTCGTAATGAGGGACGGTATCGTGCAGCAGATCGGCAAGCCCCAGAACGTATACGACGATCCCGTGAACCTGTTCGTTGCGAAGTTCCTCGGCACACCTCCCATCAATGTCTTTGACGGTGAAGTAAAAAAGGAGCAGTTATACATTGGCTCCGAGGCTGTCCTGCCTGCTCCCGGAGTAGCAGATCAGCCCGTGCATGTCGGCATTCGTCCGGAAGGTTTTGTATTAAAAGAGGACGGACCGCTCTCCTGCGATCTGGTGCGTCTGGAGGTCATGGGCCGGGATGTGAGCATTGTTTCCACCCATGAAAAGTCCCAGAACGCTACCATCCGTTCCATTATTGATGCCGACGAAGGGAAATCTCTTCCCACCGGAAAAGTGCATTTCGCCTTAAAACCTGCAAAAGTATTCCTCTTTTGCACCGACACCGAAGAACGCATCCGCTTTTAATATTTTATCCGATTCTGTAGTCCGGCGCTATTCATGGGCTGCAGAAAGAATTGAGGTTTCTTATGGAAAAACAAAATCTGAAAGCCTGGCTCTATCTATTGCCGGCATTCCTGTTTCTGGGTGCTTTTATGATCTATCCTCTTATCGACGTATTCGTGTACTCCTTTGAAGAGGGTTACAATTCCGCATCCCAAACCTTTTACGGCGTAGGAATGTACAATTACTCCTATGTGCTCCACGATCCGTACTTTTTACAGGCATTGAAAAATACCTTCATTCTGGTCATCATCACCGTTCCGGTCTCCACCGGACTGGCGCTTTTGATCTCCGCTGCCTTAAGCTCCATCAAACCGCTGCGGGATCTGTTCCAGACCATATTTTTCCTGCCCTATGTGACCAATACTCTGGCGGTCGGTCTGGTCTTCATGATTCTTTTCAAAAAGACCCCTTACTCCGACGGTCTGATCAATCTGCTGATTCAGTTTTTCGGCGGCAGCTCCGTGGATTTCATCGACGGACCCTACTGGGCGAAAATGTTCGTGCTGTGCTTTTACACCATCTGGATCGTTATGCCTTTTAAGATTCTGATCCTGACCAGTGCTCTCGCCAGTGTGAACCCCATGTACTACAATGCGGCAAGAGTGGACGGCACTTCCCGTTTCCGGATGTTCACCAAGATTACACTGCCCATGATCTCCCCCATGGTATTCTACCTGATCATCACCGGCTTTATCGGCGCATTCAAAGCCTACAGTGATGCCGTGGCGCTGTTCGGCACGAACTTAAATGCCGCAGAGATGAATACCATTGTCGGCTACGTCTACGATATGCTCTACGGTGACAGCGGCGGCTATCCTTCCTATGCTTCCGCAGCGGCGATCCTGCTGTTTGCCATCGTCCTGACCATCACCTGCATCAATCTGCTGGTCAGCAAAAAGCATGTCCACTATGTATAGGAAAGGAGGTCTTTGTGATGTCTGATGTTGCATCTGATTATGAAAAAATCGAGAAACGCACCCGGATCCGCGGCAATATCCGCAATGGGATCGTCTACTTTTTTCTGTGTCTGTGGGCACTGATCGTACTGTTCCCTTTTTACTGGATGATACTGACCTCCGTAAAAAGCTACGGCTCCTATAATGCAGAATATATTCCGAAGTTTTTCACCCTGTCTCCCACTTTGCAGAACTACGTGGACGCTTTTACCACTGTTTCTCTGGGAAGATACCTGTGGAACACTTTGTTTTTCACTGTGGTCACCACTGCCATTATGCTGGTGGTCATCACTCTGGCGGCCTTCGCGTTTGCAAGGTTGAACTTTGCCGGAAAAGATCTGATCTTTACGTTATTTTTATCCCTGATGATGATTCCGAACGAGCTGGTGGTCATTACGAATTTCACCACTATCACGAACCTGGATCTGCGTAATACCTTCACCGGTCTGATTCTGCCTTCCGTGACCAGCGTATTTTATATCTATCTGCTGCGAGAGAATTTCGCACAGATTCCGGACGAGCTGTATTATGCCGCCAAGGTGGACGGTACTTCTGATCTGCGATATCTGCGCAAGGTCATGGTGCCCATCTGTAAGCCCACGCTGATCACCATCGTGATCCTGAAGGTTATTGAATGCTGGAACTCCTATGTGTGGCCCAGACTGATCACCGATGATCCGGATTACTATCTGGTGTCCAACGGTATCCAGGAGATCCGTGAGAATGGTTTCGGCAGAGAGAACATCCCTGCCATGATGGCTGCGGTGGTCGTGATCTCCGTTCCTCTGGTGGTGTTGTTCCTCGTATTCCGTAAAAAAGTCATGGCAGGTGTTGCCAGGGGAGGTACCAAAGGATGAGTCAATTTAGCAAAAAGCTGGCACTCGTATGTGCCCTGGGCGGGCTGTCCCTGTCTCTGACCGGCTGCCATGGGTCCAAGGGGCTGCCGGAATTCACTGTTCCGGAGGAATTCGATACTTCCAGGAACTATGAGATCACCTTCTGGGCGAAAAATGATACCAACAAAACCCAGACGGAAATCTACAAGAAAGCCATTGCGGATTTTGAAGCCCTGTATCCCAATATCACGGTGAACCTGAATCTATACACGGATTACGGCAAAATTTACAACGATGTCATTACCAATATTTCCACCAATACGACACCCAATGTCTGCATCACCTACCCGGATCACATTGCCACCTACCTCACCGGGCAGAATACCGTAGTTCCTCTGGATGACCTGTTTGCCGATGAAAAATACGGTCTGGGCGGCACGGAGCTTGCCTATGACGGTCCTGCCAGAGAAGAAGTCATTCCTCAGTTTTTGAATGAATGCTCCATCGACGGTCATTACTATGCCGTTCCTTACATGCGTTCCACCGAGGCCTGCTACGTGAATAAGACCTACGTGGAAAATCTTGGATATACTCTGCCGGATGTACTGACCTGGGACTTCATCTGGGAAGTCTCCGAGGCTGCCACCGCCCAAAATGCGGACGGCACCTATGTGGTCAACGGGCAGAATGTACTGATCCCGTTTATCTATAAGTCCACCGACAACATGATGATCCAGATGTTAAAGCAAAAGAACGCGGGATATTCCACCGCTGACGGCAGCATTGAACTTTTCAACGATACCACCACGGATCTCCTGTACGATATTGCCGGACATGTAAAAAGCGGTGCCTTTTCCACCTTCAAGATCTCCGGTTATCCTGCGAACTTCCTGAATGCCGGGCAATGTATTTTCGCCATTGATTCCACTGCCGGAGCCACCTGGATGGGTACGGACGCTCCGCTGTCGGATATCAGCGAGGACTCTCTGGTGCAGTTTAAGACCGCCGTGCGGATGATTCCCCAGTTTGACCCGGAACATCCCGAAATGATCTCCCAGGGTCCTTCCGTCTGCGTCTTCAATAAATCAGACTCCCAGGAAGTACTGGCATCCTGGCTGTTTGCCCAGTATCTGCTCACCAACGATGTGCAGATTGCTTATTCCGAGACAGAAGGCTATGTACCTGTAACCTCTAAGGCACAGAACTCCGCAGAGTATCAGGATTATCTGTCCGAATGCGGTGCGGATAACAGTACGCATTATGCGGTGAAAATTGAGGCTTCCAAACTGTTGCTTGACAACGTAGACAACACCTTCGTTACACCGGTATTTAACGGTTCCGCATCCTTACGTGATGCCTCCGGACAGTTGATTGAAAACGTGGTGAAGTCCACCCGCAGAAAAGAGACTGTGGATGATACCTACATGCAAAAGCTTTACAGCGATGTAGAAAGCCTGTACCGTCTCGGTCAGGGAAGTGATGCCTCCTTCGGCAAAAAGGAACTGGGTGCCATGCCCCGGGCTTCCGTGATCCTGTTAAGCACACTTGCAGTCACCTGGGTTCTGATCCTCCTGTATGTAGGGCGGGAATATTTAAAAAACAGAAAGAGGTAATTTTTCAGCCCCATTCGTAAGATAATATCTGGTGGTATTATCCTGCGCATGGGGCTCTTTTTGCAAAAAATCTTGATTTATCTTGCATTTCAGGTATAATGGAACTGTTCGGTGTCTGAATGCGCCGGATAAATTGAGGAGATGTCTGTGTATCTGCACAGACCCATATGCGCCACAAGCGCAGGAATGGAGGATTATTATGAAAAAGAAGACACTTGCATTAACCATGGCTATGGCTCTGGTTCTGTCTCTCGCTGCATGTGGAAACAGCAATGCAGACGTTGCTGCTGAATCTACCGCTGCTGCCACCACCGAGGCTGCTACTACCGAAGCCGCTACTACCGAAGCCGCTGCTACGGAAGCTTCTACCGAGGCTGCTGAAGCTGTTGCTGATGAGAAGTCCGAGGGTGTTATGACCTACGAAGAGTACATGGCTGCTGATCTCGATTCCGAAGTTGTGATCGAGGCTTATGTTCAGGCGAAACAGTCCTGGTGGGAAGATAAGGCTACCCTGTACACCCAGGATCAGGACGGTGCTTACTTCATCTACAATTCTGTATGTTCTGAAGAGGATTATGCTAAGCTGGTACCCGGTACCAAGATCAAAGTAACCGGTTATAAGACCGAGTGGTCCGGTGAAGTAGAGATTGCTGAAGGTGCTACCTTCGAGATCGAAGAGGGCAGCTACATCGCTCCCGTTACCGATGTGACCGATCTGTTAGGTACTGATGATCTGATCAACTATCAGAACCAGTTCGTAGCTTTCAAGGGCATGACTGTAGAAGCTAGCCAGGATGCCACCGGCAATGATGTTGCTTTCCTGTACAACTACGATGGTTCCGGTGAAGACGGTAACGACCTGTACTTCAACGTTTCTCTGAATGGTCAGACCTATACCTTCACCGTTGAGTCTTATCTGTGCGACAACACCACCGATGTTTACAACGCAGTAAAGAACTTAAAGATCGGTGACACTGTTGATATGGAAGGCTTCCTGTACTGGTACGAAGGTGTGAACCCTCACATCACTTCCGTGACTGTGAAGTAATTTCATCAGATATTAAGCTATATTGGCAATAAAAAGAACTGGCTTCCCAGGAAGACAGTTCTTTTTTATTGTCCACTTATATGCTTTACTTATCTGTTGCCAGGTACACCTGCGCATACCTATCTTCTCTCTGCCTGTCGGAATTCTTCTGCCTCCATCAGTGTCTCAGCGATCTCCTTCTCTGGCTCTACTATCTATGCGAAGCGATCAACCTTTATTTTCTGCTCTCCAGCCATTGTTTCGCGATTTGGAATCCCTCCATGGGAACGCAGAATCGCTGATCTCTAGGCGGCTGCAATGCGGTATCCAGTTCCTCCATATCGAACCACTCCACACTCTCCACTTCCTCTTTTTGCAGGATAAGCTTCGCAGCATCTACCGGCTTAGTGTACATATAGACGAATGCAACCTCGTTGTCCCGAAACATTTTTCCATGAAATTCCTTTTCGTATTGAATATCAAAGCATCCGGCGAATTGCAGTTCCTCTTTAGATGCCTGGATTCCCAGTTCTTCGTGAAGTTCCCGTATTGCAGATTCCTCCGGCTCGTCCCCCGCCTGAATATGTCCGGCGGAAGAAGTATCGAACCGCCCCGGAAAGCTGTCTTTTTCTGCAGAGCGTTTCTGCAATAACAGCTGGGCTTTTCCGTTCTGTTCCCTCACGATCCAGATATGGGCGGTTCTGTGGCGGACACCCTTTTTATGTGCCTGTGTGCGTTCTATGGTCTCCCCTGTGGGAATGCCTTTTTCATCTACGATGTCAAAAAATTCCATGGTGTTATGGCTCCTTTGTGTTTCTTTGTAGTTTTCCTATCTAAGATCTAATACCATCAGATCAAAATCGTAGTATTCCCCGTCGATCTTAAAATACGCCGGCGAGGTCCCGATTTTCCGGAAGCCATATTTCTCATAGACATGAATAGCTCGTATATTATCGCTTCGAACTTCCAGATTGATCAGTTCTATCGTATGTTCTTTTGCATAATCAATAATCTTTTGCAATAGAGCACTGCCGATGCCCTGTCCCCATTCGGACTTTGTTACAGAAATGCCGAATTCGGCGCGGTGGCTCATTCTTCTGGGAAACCCGCTCAAGCTGGCATCTCCGATGATCTCTCCATTTTTCCATACTACATAGAGAACAGAATGTTCCTCCTTATTTATATTCTGTATGAATTTCTCTTCCTCTTCTGTCGAAATAGGAAGCCCTTCTTTTCCAAAGGACAGATAATCTGTCTCTCCACCTACCTGCGCTAAATATGCGATGATCTTCTCTGCATCTTTCGGCGCAGCTTCTCTGATATCAAATTCTTCCATAACTGCCTCCAGCCCTTCTGTCATCTGTTAATGGATCTGACTTGCAATCGTATTAAAACCTGCACCAATACTTCCATCCAGCTGCTCCAGCGCATGTGCGGTCAATCTTCCGCAATCACAATAGCTGCCACAATGATTATCCTGCCGATCAGATGTTGGTATTCTTTCATGCTGATTTTCTTTTATTCTGGTTTCCTTTTATTCTGATTTTCACCATTTCATAAAATTATATACTTTTATTCGTAATCAAAAATGGTCTTAGTCTGAATATACTTCCCGTACCTTGCCTTCCATTCCTGATGGGTCGCAGAAGCATCGTACACAGGCAGCGCCTCCTGATCCATCTCCATTTCGATCATCAGGTCATGACGGTTCGGTCTCGGCGTCACATTTTCATAAATGTTCACCGTATGAACGCCTTCTATCTGCTTCGTCCGATTGAAGATCTTCTTGATGTCCGCAAGCATCTCCCTGCTCGCCGCATCCTCCCGGTTCCATATATTCTCTTTAAATTTTACAATGATCAGGTGCTTCATTTTGCATATCCCCCTTATTTTACTATTACTGATATGTTTTATCCTACCACGGCATCCCATTTGCTACAACCAAAATATTCCTGCAAGATCATTTCTACTTTGTATAACTAAAATCTCAACTTTCCTTATTTTATGCGACTTGGCGGTATGCCT
>ERZ780150.89-NODE-89-length-94593-cov-5.126891_pt1 | contig 94593 bp, 65 predicted proteins | sample MGYA00511019_ERZ780150 | MGnify/ENA primary metagenome ERZ780150 (study PRJEB29588, sample SAMEA2151633) | human gut metagenome | biome: human gut; feature: human-associated habitat; material: faeces | place: Denmark | collected 2008/2010 ...
AAAAAAAATATGCCCGAATCATCGAGCAATTTTCAAAAAAAGAAAATCTCTCTTTGGATGATGCATTGAATTTCTTTTACCACTCAGAAATTTACCACTTAATCAGTGAAGGTGTGTCTGATTTACATTGTATGAGCGATGAGTACCTGACGGAAGAACTGATTTCTGAATATAAAGAAAATAACGTCAACCCAATATGAGTCAATTCTTTACCAATGACGCATTACAAGATTTTTTTATAATCCATAGGAGTTCATAATGATTGAATGAGATATCTCTTGTTTTTTAATCATAAATTTCCTCACTTTCATGATAATTATACTTGCATCTCCTAAACCCAAAAGTTTCTATCAATTTCATAGTACTATAAAAAAGACGAGCATCATCAAATCATCTTGTCTCCTTATTCAACTAATTAAAAATGATCTTCCTACAGAAAAAGTGGTAGTCAATTCATTTGGGTATACAAAAGACATATATTGTCTGTTGAAAATTAGATCCTCAAATCCCGTTTAATGCAGAACTTTATTCCGAGGCTATTCGTTCTTTGGAATGCTTTTGTATACTTTCAGATACAACGAGTTTATGTTTGTGATTGTTTGTTCTATTAAAACAAACACAAGATATCCACAGCCTATTTACAAGACTTCCACTTTGATGTATAATAAAAATAATCATACAATATATAGATACTAAAAGAAAGGAACTATCGGTATGTGTAGTGCCTCTTTTGTTTTTCCAGCTGTAAAAGGAATTCAAGCTCAGAGAGAATATTATGTCTCAATGGTACCCTTGGAAGTGATGGCAAAAATTTTCCAATTTGCTGATGAGGAGCTTCCTCCTGAAGTCAGATTCCAGCGCGTATTAAACAAGTCTCGTATTCCAGAAATTCGAGATTATATACTATCAAATCTAGATAGTTATGTATTCTCTGCGTTAACCGTATCAGTAGACGGAAGTATGGATTTTCAATCTGTTTCTGATAGTATACCTCAAGTAGGTACAATTAGCATTTCTATGACATCGAAATTTTTAATAAATGATGGACAACATCGACAAGCAGCTATAGCTGAGGCGTTGAAAATTGACCCTTCATTGAAGAATGAACACATCTCTGTTGTGTTCTATCGTGACGAAGGTTTGATCCGTTCTCAGCAAATGTTTTCCGACTTGAACAGATATGCAATTAAGCCCACAAAATCAATCAATATTCTCTTCAATTCACGCGAGGAATCCTCAATAATCGCAAAGAAAGTGATTGAAGAAGTTGACGTATTCAAAGGACTTGTTGAAAAAGAACGAACTGCAATCTCGAACCGCTCCAAGGCCCTATTTACCCTAAGTGCTATCTGTACCGCAACCAATGAATTGCTCAGAGGGATTAATCTCCCTCTACAAGAGAAAATAAGTCTTGCAAAAAGATATTGGAACACAGTAGGAACGCATATTCCTGAGTGGCAAAAAGTAAAGTCTGGTGAATTAAAGTCCTCGGATGTTCGAAAAGAGTATATTTGCTCTCTCAGTCTTACTCTGGTTGCGTTAGGTTTTGCAGGAAATGCACTTGTTCAGATGAACCCAGATAAATGGGAAAATCACTTGAAAAATCTTGACGTCATAGATTGGAGAAAAACAAATCCTATATGGGAAAATCTTGTGTTCGTTAATGGCAGAGTAGCAGCCAACAGATCAACACAACGTGCTATGTCCTGCTACGTGAAAAATGTATTACTTGAAACGGTAGGTATAGAAAATGTCTAATCTGACAAAAGAAGATATAAGATCAGTGATAGAGATAATTAAAGAATTGTATCTTGAAGATATGATTCCTTGGATTTGCGGCTACAGTGGTGGTAAAGATTCTACCGCCGTTGTTCAGCTTGTTTGGTATGCACTTCAAGAGTTGCCAAGAGAGAAGCTCAAAAAAATCGTACATGTTATCAGTACAGATACTTTGGTTGAGTCTCCTGTGGTGGCAATTTGGGCAACAGAATCTCTTAAAAAGATGGAGAAATCTGCAAAAGAACAGGGTCTTCCCATTGTTCCCCATAGACTGACTCCTGCAACAACAAACACATTTTGGGTCAATTTGATTGGCCGCGGATACCCATATCCTCGCCGTGACTTCCGTTGGTGTACTGACAGAATGAAGATTGATGCCTCAAATCGCTTTATCAAGAGTATACTTGATGCTGAAAGCGAAGCGATCATGGTACTTGGTTCTCGCAAAGCAGAAAGTGCTGTCCGTAAAGCTGTTCTGGAGGGGTACGAGAAGAAGCGTTATAGAGCACATCTCAGCCCAAATGGTTCTTTTCCAAACTCTTATGTGTTTACACCGATTGAGAATTGGCTGAACGACAATGTTTGGCAGTATCTCGTCCAGGTTCCAAATCCCTGGGGGCACTCTAACAAGGATCTGCTTGCTATGTATAGCGGTGCCTCCGCTGACGGTGAATGTCCTCTTGTTATTGATTCCTCCACTCCCAGCTGTGGCAATAGCCGTTTTGGTTGCTGGGTTTGCACAATGGTGACTGAGGATAAGTCGATGGCTGCCATGATTCAAAACGATGAGGAAAAGGCATGGATGCTTCCTATGCTTGAGTTCCGTAACGAAATTGCTGGACACGGTGATTGGCAAACAGACCGTGACCGTCGTGACTTCCGCAAAAGGGATGGTCGTCTGCAATGGCACAACAATCGCCTTGTCCATGGTCCTTATACGAAAGAAACTCGTGAGTATTTCCTTCGCAGATTACTTGAGGTTGAACTTCTTGTCCATGAGATTGGCCCAGATGAAATCAAGAATGTTCCACTGATTACTATGGAAGAACTCAAGTTTATCCGGCAGCTTTGGCTTGATGAGTTCCACGAGTTTGACGATTCTCTACCTAGAATTTACGAAGAAGTTACTGGCAAAAAATACTCTGACGGTATCATCAGCAAAAACAAATATTTTGGTGCACCAGAAGCCGAACTTCTTAAAGATGTCTGCGCTGAAATGTATCCCGATGAACAGCTGCTTGCAGAAATGCAGAGGGCTCTTCTGGATACGGAAGCCAAGGCTGCAGCCATATCAAATAAGCGCAATATTATTCTAAATTTTGAAAAAGAAATCAAAAAAGCATTTTATCGTGATGAAGCTGATGCAGAGGCTATCGCATCTGCCCGCGCTCATAGAATCTCTGGTATTACAGACGAGGAAAGCCCGGAAGATTTCGTGGATTGAGGTGAGTGATCGTGTATTTTACTAAAGTTGAACTTCATAATTTCGGTATATACAAAGGCACTCATGAGATGTGTCTTACAAATCAAATTGGTAATCGAAACATTACACTGGTTGGTGGTTTGAATGGTAGGGGTAAAACCACATTTCACGACAGTATTTTGATTGCTCTTTATGGCAAACAAGCACTGAAATACATACAGGAAAAAGCCCGGTCATATGACAAAATGTTACTTGATCATATTAACAAACATGCTACCGATGATGAGACTTATGTTGCGGTTTCCTTATACTTGGATGACGGCACATCCCTGCGAGTGAAACGCTCATGGACAGCAAAGGGAAAGAAAGTAGAACAACAGATTATCGTTGAAAAGAATGGTGCAGTTGATAAGTATTTAGGTGAGAGTTGGAGCTACTATATCGAAGAAATTCTGCCTTTTGGTATTGCCCGTTTCTTCTTTTTTAACAACGAGAAAATCACCCAACTGGCTGATGACACATCTTTTGAACAGATTAAAAGCTCTATCAAATCTGCAATTGGTGTTTCTTCTATCGAGAAAGCCATCGAGCATACCGACGAGGTAATTCGACGTAAGAAAAATGCTCTTGCTACTTTTGAGAACAGTGAGGAGAATGTAGGATATCAAGAAGTAGAAAAGCAAATTGCCGACATTGATATCCGCCTTGCTGAATCCACAAGACAGGCAAATGCACTGGAACGAAGGTGCGAGACATTGGCCGCTGCACTTGAAGCAAAAGAAAAGGAATTCTGGGCTTCAGGTGGAGATCTGAGTCGTAACCGAGATGCGATTAAGGCTGAGATGCAGAAAATATCATCCGAAGTTGAGAGAGTTCAAGAGGAAATCATGCAACTAACTGTGGATGCTGCTACTCCGCTATTTATGTGCCGAAACTTGGTTACGCAGTCCTATGAGAATCAACTTTCATCTCAGCAAACCGAAGTAAAGCTCTATTCAGATAGGATTATTGTAAATCTGCATCAGCAAATTCTTGATCGACTTGCTTCATGTGGTCTAAGTAAGTCGGATCTCGGAACCGTCCTGGATATCGTTAATGACGTTTTGGTTGGACATATTCCAAAAGGTACCACAAAAGAAACAGTAAAGAATATGTCTGCAACAAGTATGATGCTCTATCAACGGTTGATTGCAGAAGTATTTCAGAATATCACGCAGCGTATTGATACACTTGTAAATCGTGTGGACACTCAGGAAAGCGAGCTAATGAGCCTTGATGCGCACTTGGGTGCTGCAGATGAAAAGACTTTGGCTATGCAGCTCTTTGATGCTCTGAAATCTGTTGAAGGGGAAAAAGCCCTTGCCGATGCTGAGTATCAGCGTCAGTTGGAATCTATCGAGAGCTTAAAGCGCCAAAGAGATATGCTTGTGTCGAAGCGTATCCAGCTGATTAAGGCAATTGCCGAAAAGGAACATACGAATGATGACAATGCTCGTATCGTAAAGTACGCTGCAATGTCAATCGAGGTTCTTCGTGAGTTCAAAGTACGGTTACAGCGTGAAAAAGTCAAAAAATTATCCAGCACAGCAACAAAATGTTTCCTTCAACTTGTTGAAAAGGATTCTTTGGTAAGTGAAATCAAAATTGACACTGACACCCTGGATGTTACTATTCTCGATTTGGATGGTAATGAGCTTTTGAAAAGCCAGCTCTCTGCAGGTGAACAACAGATGTTTGCAGTCGCAATCGTTTGGGCACTGGCCTTAACGTCCGGCTATAAGGCCCCCGTCATTGTCGATACCCCGATGGCCCGTTTGGATTCTTCCCACAGAGCCAACTTCGTTACCAAATACCTACCATCAGCAAGTTCACAGGTCATGGTGCTGTCTACAGATGAAGAAGTTTATGGTCGTTATCTTGATCTCGTTCGAGATAATGTAGTTGACTACTATACACTCCTCTACCGTGAAGAGGAACAGTGTACTTCGATTGTCCACGGCTATTTTGGGGAGGTGTAATCCATGATTGTAAAGCACTTCAAATTATCACAACCCGAAAAGGACAGGCTTATCCGTATCAAAGCAAAAACTGGAGTCCAGAACTGGAATATCCTTTGCCGCTGGGCGCTTTGCTGGTCATTGGCTGAGCCGTCTGTTCCAGGTGGCGTCGATCCGTTGTCCGACAGTAATGTGGAAATGGATTGGTCTACTTTTGCTGGTGAATATTCCGAAATCTACGAAGCTATCATCCGACAGCGCTGCATTAACGATGGACTTGGTGATGATGAAAAGACTCTCGCAAAGTATTTTAGACTTCATTTGAACAGGGGCATCAACCATTACAGCACAAGAGATGTTCTGAAAAATTGCTCCGATCTGCTCAAATCTGCTCTTCCGAAGGAGGAAGCATAATGGCTGTTTATCTTGACTACAACGCTTCTGCTCCGATAGATGAAAGAGTTCTGGAAAGAATGATTGAAGTGTATCGCTCTCATTATGGCAACGCAGATAGTAGAACTCACATCTTTGGTACAGATGCCAAAGAAATTGTTTCCTCCGCAAGAAAATCCATTTCGGAGATCTTGTCTGTGGATAGTACGGATGTTTTCTTTACCAGCGGTTCCACCGAGAGTAATAACATGGCGATTCTTGGGCTGCTGGACTATGCTCTTGAGAGTGGCCGTAATCACTTCATTACCACATCTATCGAGCACAAGTCTGTTTTGGAAGCAATGAAACACCTGCAAGAAAAAGGTTGTGTCGTGGATTTTGTTTCTCCCGATGTGTCTGGCCGAATCAAACCGGAGCAGATTCTCAGCCTCGTCACGGACAAAACTCTGCTTGTTTCCATGATGCAGGTCAACAGCGAAACCGGCGTGATACAGCCCATTGAAGAGGTCGGTGCAGCATTGGCAGGAAGCAAGACATATTTTCATGTTGATGCCACACAAGGTTTTGGTAAGCTGAATGACAGCTTGCGGAATACCAAATATAATATGCTCAGTATCACCGCCCATAAGATCAGCGGTCCCCAGGGGATTGGCGCATTTATTATGCAGCGCGACCGTACATATAGACGACCTCCCGTCAAACCGCTCATGTATGGCGGCCAGCAGGAACGTGGATACCGTCCGGGAACCACACCGGTGGCCTTGGTTGCAGGCTTTGCTCTCGCAGCTCAGCTAAGCAACAAGGAATCCGCTGCCCACATGGAAAGCTGTAGAGCGATCAAGCAAAAATTCCTGAAGGCTGTGGAAGGTCTGAACTATACTTTGAACGGAGACCAGGAATACTGTCTACCGTCCACTGTAAACATTAGTTTCCACGGTGTTGATGCAGAGGGTATCTTCCTTGCTGTGAAGGAGGATTACGCATTCTCCAATGGATCGGCCTGTAACTCCGGCAGCCACGCCCCCAGTTATGTGTTAACAGCTATGGGGCTGGATGAAGCACGAGTGAGTGAGGCTATCCGTCTTTCTTGGAACCATGATACAAAAGTTGACTTCTCAGCCCTTACGAACTATGTGAAGTCTATGACTGAATAAGACGAAAGGCTCTCGATTAGGTGTGTCTAATCGAGAGCCTTTTATGTAGCAGGAGAGTTATTTAACGGGGTCTTGTATCATTGTTAGAGAACATAGCCGATTTTATTCACACCGATTATGCCACGGCGCAATACCGTAATGTTGATAGTTTCATATGCCGAACGCTTGATATTTGCTGTTGGCTGTGTACGATCTACTGCCGCTGTATCTACCTTTGCTCTATTAACAGGGACAGTCTCAACACCCATTTCTTTTAGGACAGCCTCTGGTAATTCATAATTCTGCTCTACAAGGCCAAAGCAAGTAAACCCCGTATTTATACAGAAAGATATGAATTTATTCTTTCCTATATTGTAAACAACAGCCACGGAGCATCCCAACAGACTCCCGATTGCATAACCGATTCCCGGAAGCTGGGGACAAAGTGCTTGTGCAATAAGCCCGCCAACTTTCATAGAAACTACATAACCTGAAGATACAACTAATGTATCCACGAACTTCATTCCCATTTCCTTAGCAGACATTTTTCCTGCGGCAACCATTATACTGTCCTTAATTGTCCCAAGTACAACCGTAACGACTACACCAACGAGTGTTGGATTCGCATTTTTCAACGCCTCACCGAACATGCCATACTGAAGAGCCATTTGGACACCATAAGCAATAGAGCCTCGCAGAAACGCCTCACCGCTTATGGAGATAACTTTTTTTCCAGACTGTTTGATTTGATTTATATCTATCTCACCATGCTTGATGAGGTAGTCGATTGCCTTATACAACTCGGGAACTAATTGGGTTATTGCGGTAATCGCTGCGGCTGTTAGCCCAGCTTTAAGTGCTTGGTTCAGATAAGCAATCTGCACCTCAGCAAGCGGAGTTTCTTTGGAGATACCATGCTTTTCTGGATCAAATCCACCTTTTTTTGCTTCACGGGCAATGGCTTTGGATTCTTGAATTGTAAGGTCGTGAGATTCGACGCCCTCGCCATCAGAAACCCTACTCACCAAGTGTTCACCTGTTTCGGTATGCGATGCAGAAACATCTTCACGAGTAAGCATATCCTTCCCGGTCCGTTTTGTGGCCCAGACTTTTGCATCCTGAAGTTGCTCTGAAGCAATTAACCGTTCCTGTCCGTGATATTTGGGCAGTCTTGTATCTCGATCCAATACTGCCTGAAATGCCTCTGCGTCTTTAGCAGTGTTGGCATATTTTAAGCTGTACTGCTTACCGAAGTTGGTATCTATATCAACACTGCCATACCCGTTTTCATGGAGCGTAGTAGCTCTGTGTGCAGAGCCTTGCCGAATAGCCTCCAAGTTGAAAGTTGCCGCATGAAACTCTTCTGCTACATATCCCTTAAATTGTTCAACCCCCAAGTTCAAATGCGGATGCTCGTTAATGCTTCTTGCTAATTCGTCAATGGCGTCATTTATCGCTTGGATTTGTTGGTTTTGAGCGGCAATCTGTTGGTTTTGTGCAGATGCAGCCGTAAAATCAGCAAATGCACTTTGCCCAGCAAGGTCTGCACCCATAAGCTTGGCCATAAAGTCCCAGCCGTATTTTACATCTTGGAATTCAACCATACAGATCACCCTTATGAATTGACGAATGTCTCAAGTCCTTCGTTGTACAGATGGATTACTCCGAAAAACATCATCTGTCGCTCCATTGCTTTCTTGTTTTTGAAATTTTCCTCAGAGAAAACGAAGGCTTTTTCTCTTAAATCCGTAACAACATCACCGATGGATTCTCCGGCCTTTTTAAGCAGGCCCCTGCTTTTTGCAACAAATCCTTTTGCTTCATTTGTGGATACGGTTTCTACCTCCTCAGATGCTTCACTCTTTGTGGGAGAGGACTTAGGTTTGACAGCATCTTTTACCATCTGAGGTGCAGGTAGAGATTCTAATTCCGTGTGAAAAGCATAGTAACTCTCAATAGATTTAATTTCGCTGGGCTTTACATAGATGACAGCCTGATTTCCGGCCCATCCATAACGAACACCATGTCTTTCAAACTTAATATCAAGGACAGGAATCAGTGCATCAACACCTTTTATATTGCCCAGAAATAAGACCTTGGATGTAATGTTTCCGGCCTTCTTATTGGTAAGCCACACTTTTTCTGTCCAGGTTACTACATTGATGCTGTTGTCCCTTGTTCCAGTTATAGAGCCGTCTGTGTCATCTTTAGTTTCGATAAGCTTTTTCATTTGATTTGCAAGCATCTCATCTTTATAGACAATGATGAGTGTTTTGGGTTCATAAAACATATCCACACCGCTTTCCTTAATCAGTCTTGGATGTCACCCCTTTATTAAAATCTAATCTTCAGCTTGCCTGTGAGATTCTTTTCCTTGAGCCATGTCATGATATTGGGGGTCAAATCCAAAACCGTAGCCCGCTGAGAAGAGACTTTCTTTAAGAAGTCTTCAATTTCAGGGTTCAAAGAGAATTGATCTGTAATTTGCTTTGCTTCCGCCACATAGGAAACCAAGCTGTTTACTGCTTTGATGGATGGATTTCCAGCAACCGTTTGAGTGATGCTATCTGTCAAGTCCTTTGCCCGTTTGGGGTCATCTGATAGACCACCAATCATAGACAAATAGCCTTTTGGACCATCAGAATATTTCTGAGCAGCATCACACCATATGATTTTAATTTGTGCTGCAACAGCATCTCCCTTGGATTTCAGCAATCTAACCATTTCTAAGGACAACCGCATTTCAGAAACACCGTTGCCGCAATCATCGATGCAAGCCAGCAATTCGTTGCGAGTAGGTTCATCCACAAGTGAAGTGCTGACAATTCCTTTTTCTTTCATGGAAACAGCACAATCAATGGTCTCTTTAATATTCTCAGTAGCCTGGGCAAGCTGTGCCAACGCCTTTGCATAAGTTTCGGCATGCTGCTTACTTTCGATTGTTACTCGGCGTTTTTTGATAGCGGAGGTGCAATTTTTGATTGTCTCAGTTAACAGCATTTTCATACACCTCCATATTCTCAAGCTGAGCGTAAAGCGCCTCCATAGAGGACAAGGCCGCTTCAGACAATGCTTCTGTACCAGCAAAACCGCCAGTAGCAGCTATGTCTTTTTGGGCCTTTTCCCCTTCCTGGTCAGCCTTTTGAGCAATCGCCTGAATATCTCTAAGGAAATCATACAGCACATGCAGCGAGTTGCCAGAGTATGCCGTCAGCTGCTTCACTGCTTGTTGAGAGGCTGCATTGTTAATCAGCTCGATATGTCCCATTACCGTTTTGGCTGTTTCAATGGGAGGTTTTTCATACTTTACCCGCAACTCTGTACTTCCGATGATTCCATTCGCAGAAAACACAGAAAACAGTTCTTGAATAGCAGACAGTGTATCAATGAGATTCTTCTGATTGAGTTCACCAATATACTCTTCGAGTTTACCTATCACCTTTGCAGCTTCCTGAGTATCCGCAGTCATGGCCTTTTTAACGCTGGGATAGAGTGCTTTCAGTAGCGTGGCAGGATTATAGAGGAGATGCTTCTGTGGGATGCTACCAGGTAATGTTGCTTCAATATCCCAGTCGGCAGCCATAAGTTTTTCAACAGCGAGCACCAGCTCGTCTGTTCTGTAACAAGATTTCGTGTTGGGATCAACTGCAAAATGGACCGCACCCATTGTGGTTGCAGAAGCTTGCTTTAAGAAGGTCAATGCACTATCAAAGTCAGCTTTGCGATTAAGAATGAACTGAATCATGTCATTCCACTCACGGGTATCTCTTCTGATGCTATCATCTTTCTTGAAATCCTTAAACAGAGATTTGATTACTGAATAGGGGGAACTCGTATCAACCTTCTGGCCCAAGATACATGCTTTGAGATACTGGATTGCAAGGCACCACTCCAATACCGGGAGAGAATCTTCTCCCTGCTTAGTAGCGGCAACTTTTTCGATGATTTCAGCTTTTCTGCGTTCCAACCAAGTAATCAATCTCTGCTGGTAATAAGCTGCGCCCTCGAAATCCCAACCTTTTGCGTAGTTCAGTTCATTTAAGGCCATCAGAACATCGCGGCTTTCGGAACTTCTGTCCATGTAAACAATGGCTCTATCCGTATTTGTGGGAGAACTCTGATCGTCAATGTAGTAGCAGCCCAGGTCGGAAAGACGCTCTGCTGCAATATAGGCTGGGATACCAATATCTTGCCAGTTGATTGCACCACATTGTCTGTAGTCTCCTCGAATAAGAGTACGAAGCCAGCCACGATAGTCGGGATCGTATTTCAATGTTTCACCCTTGGTAAACCATGCCGTAATGTCATCCTTAAACTTACGATAATTCTTTGTGGCACCATCGACAAGAGGCTTGACCTTGGGAGGCTCTGGAGCAGTAGGATGATGAACAGAATTGCTTCCACTGGTTGTCACTGGTTTGGCTGTGGCAGGTGGGGATACAGCTTTGCCAGTGGATTTATCCACAATTTCACCGATGCCAGTAAAGGTATTCAGCCCCACATCTGCAAGGAAAGCTTGATTAAGGCCACCAAAACGCAGCGTTCCGTCGATGTCTTTCACGCCGGATGCAGAACCATCACCCCAAATGGCAAACACCGCTTTCAGTCGTTTCTTATCATCTAAACTCATGCTTTCCAAACGGTCAATGGAAGAACTATGGGGATCATTGGACATCTGAGCATTGCTGGGGTTAAGCGGGAAATACCAATCATCCCCATACTGCTTGCCATCAAAGTATTCTTTTAACTGGGCGCGAATAACATTCTTTAAGAACATTCTCGGGCTTTTTGTCGCAAGAGATTCATACAGAGTCAACAGTGCATGGCGGTTAAAGGGATATAGCGTTACTTTCTTTTCTCCGATGGTTGTTGTATCCCATTCACAAGGAGGCGTGAAATCACTGATTGGCAGCTCACTCAAATCTGCACCGGAGTCAGTCCAATGATGGAGTTGTGTGGGGTCACAGTAAATTGCGTTCAAATACCGGCCAGCCATCTGAATGATAAACTCGTCACTTCCATAGGAGCGTTCTGTGACCTCAATTTGGTGTGTTACACGGTCTTTGAAATTGCCTCGAAACGCATAATAATAGTCGTTGGTGATGCCGATTACCGAAGTAACACGACACAGATCTGTGTAATCGCCACCATGCTCATAAGAAAGCGCCGTAATGAGTTCCTGGTCAATTCCGGTGAAGCCGGTGAAGTCTTCGATAAAGATCGTTAGGTTTTTGCCTTGCTTTTTCAAATCTCGTCTCAGCTGAGCAAAAATCGTTTCCGCATTTTCACTGGAAATGTCTGCACAACGCTGAATGACCTCTCTCGTAAACCTGTTAAGATAGTTGATGAGTTTGGTAATCTCAAAGTCATCGCCTTTCAAGGAGGTCGCAAAGAGGGACGCTTGAGGATCGCTCTGTTTCATTACAGCTCGGATGATTTTAGATACATTAAAATCTTCTTCTGTAAAAATTGTGGTATCTTGAAGAATCTGATTGCTCGGAGCCGTAATGACATTATAGCATCTGGATATTGCACCACCTTCACGCAATAGATGTTCACTTACACGGCTGTCAGCAAGGTAACTGGCAATGTCACGGCATTTGACCGCTTTGTAGGTTTCACCGGACACATCGTTTCGTACAGCTGCAATATAGGCATACAAAATCTCTGTCTTGAAAGAATCTTCATCTTTGGAATCGGAGGAGACCACAAATTTACGGAGCTTCTCCGCAACATCAGGGTCTTTAATAGCCCCTTGTTCCAACAGCTGAGAAAACGCACCACGGACAGAGTTATTCAAACGACGTAAGAAAACCAACTGCTCCGTTGCAGGATTGTATATAGTAGAGGGGCTGCCTTCAAACTTGCCTTTTAGATAGCGGATAAGGTGAGATTTACCAGTGCCGTGATTGCCTCGAACAATGATCATACGATGCTCATTGTCAGGGTTATAGATCAGCTGCTCGAAAACCTCATCTTCGCTCATCAACTTTGTAGGGGCAGGCATTTTTCCCTCTTCATAATAGCCACCACGGAAAAGCTCAAGAGACGAGAACGGCATGTGAGTAGACATAAAATAGGCATCTTCAGTGGCCATATCATCTGTTTTAATCGCATACCGTTCCATTACAGAACGATACTGTTCCCATTTCATGATGCCATCGCCTCCTTCACCGAAATATGTGTGAAACCATTGATAGGATCACCGTCTACATAGTAGAGCATGACTGGAGTGGAGTCAGACCATGTTTCAAGTTTAATGAGACCAATTTCATGCAGTGTACGAAGACCAGCAGAAAGAGCCAGAGGAAGATTACTGCCAATCTCAACTTCGGGGATTTTTGTGCTCAACCAAAGTATGAAGTCCTGGGCAAGAACCGTCTCGTTATATTTGAACTTTTCTGTGTATGTAGTTGCCAATATATCTTCTAACCGCAGCTTCATATTGGGGATTATCATTGTTCCGCTCAAATAGCCAAGCCCTAAAAAAGCCGCCCAAAAGCGCCATCCCAGGACAGCGTTTTCATTCAATGCAGCCAGCTCTTTCACTTCGGAAGCACAGGTCTTAGCCATACCTTCCCAAGATTTCAGCGTAAAGATTCGCTCATTTTGAGCAATCAGCCATTTGGTGAACATGTGAAATGTGGTGTCTTTCGCAGAGAAGACCCGAGCACTCACATACCGCCGAAAAGCTTTAGATGAAGCGATTATATTAGGATCAACAGCTAAAACCAAATTGTCAGCATCAGCTTTGATGAGGGCAAGTTCTTCGAGGGCCACATTAATTGACTTGTTGATTTGGTCTAGTTCTTTTTCATCATTGATACCCAATGTCATGTACTGACGCACTTCATCACGGTTCATACTTTTATGGGAAACCAAGCGGCAAACAGAGAGAACTCGCTCCGGTGTCGGCTCCATTCGCATGCCGTCTGGATTTGCTTTGAACATACGAATACCTCCTTTAGAATTTTTGAATCGGAATAGGATAACCGTCGCTATACTCTCTTATCGTCTTACCACCATTGGCAACGATGGTGTTCTCGTTGCAGTAGAGTATCTTACGATAGCCAAAGGCATCCAGTTTTCCAAGGTTCTTGTACAGAGTAAAGTTTGTGGCGGTGTCGCCGTCAAAAATACAGACAACACCTTTAGCGAAGAGATAGGGGCAATGGACAACCGCATAATAGAACTCTTCGTAATTTAAGAGAATGCCATTGTAAACAATCTCATCGGCCAGACGGCTTGGAACAACAAATGCACCGATATTGTTTTGGTAAGCCTTTTCTGCAATCACAGCAACTTCTTCAGTGCTGCAAGGTCCGGTTGATGGCCTGCTGATAATCATTTCATTAAAGGACCCCATGTTTCGCCCCAAGCGTGGAGCCGGAGGTGCAGCTGGAAGCTTAATCTCAGGATCGGTTCGCAACTTGTAAGTATCATCACTTGTGATGCGGCCTTCAGGATCTGCTGGACAGCCGTTGCACACTTCCCGGGAAAGCGGAAAAAGGTGTCTGAAAACACGTCCCCAACACAATGCTTTAGGAGAGGATATAAGTTCACTCATGATTCTATATCCAACCATTTGTGCTTCATATTCTCTGGCGCGGGGTTCTGTTAGTGCAGATGCGAGGCTATCATCATCGCTGAGAATATCGGGTTGTAGCAACTTAATCGTAACCGTGTAATATTTTTGGGGCGGAATAGATTTCTTGTCGAATACATAGTTTACATCCTGAAGGTCAATAAACCCAGTCCGATGAAGGAACAGGAGCAGGTTGACATTCCATGCAACATTCCTGTTTCCTGCATACTCGGCCTCCTCGTCTGTCATCGTAGGTGGAGTAGCGGAGGTGTTCAGAACACACTCGTCGGAATCAATCATTGCTGCCGGGTTAGAAAGCAGTGCTTTCCAACGAATAACAGCTCGTTCAACCGTAAGAACTCTTTTGCTGACCAGCCCCAGTGCCCTACGCACATCACCATCGCTATCGTATCTGCTCTGGTAAGGAATAAACAGGCTGAGCGACGGAAGTCTATCACGACCACCACGACCTACCTCCTGATAAAATCTGCTTAAATTTTCAGGACAGCAAGAGTGAATAATTGTTCTAACATCAGGTTTATCAACACCGATACCAAAAGCAGAGGTGGCAATCACAACATCAAAGTCGTGATTTTTCCAACCGGTTAATATAGCATTTCGATCTATTTCCTTGGTCTCTCCGGTGAAAACGGGGATATTTTTGTATCCAAATTCACGAAGCTTTTTTTGCAGTTCCTTAGCTTCTCTTGGTTCAAGCACATAGACAACCATCGGCTTTGGAAGCAATTTGATGGCCTCGATAGTCTTATCAACTTGTTCTTTTCGAGACTTTGCAGAGTGGAAATAGAATCGTGGCTCCTGGCGAAGTGCATCGCAACGAACCTGAGCATTTTTTCCGTTTGAACCAAACAGTGCAAACAAGGTGTCGACTACATCATCAGACAGAGTAGCCGAAAGCAGAAATGTACGGATAAACTCTTCTGATTCATGCTTCCACTTCTTCAATAGTATGGAGAAAATTTGAAAGTCAGGTCTAAAAAACACGCCCCAATCTGGAACAACATGGGCTTCATCAACCACAACATTGACTAAATAGTGATTCTTTGCAGCATCGTCCAGTATTCGATGAAGCTCTGAGTTTTTGAGGATTGCCTCAGGTGAAGTAAAAAGAATGCGAACTTTTCCGTCTTTCAGCGCTTGGATGATTTTAGCTCTTTCAATCTCGGACTGTTCGCCGCGATAACAATAAATCTCAGTTCCATTTGTCAAGTTTTGCTGCGCTACATAATACTGGTCTAAGGCCAATGCCACAGTGGGCACAATTACAACAGTTAATCCGTTAGAAGAACTTGCCAACAGCTGCGTAACCAAGCTCTTGCCACCGCCAGTAGGTAGCGAAATAAGAAGTGTATGGCCATTGGGTAAATTTAAAGCGGTATGAACGGCTACCTTTTGTTCAAAACTTTTATAGGCGTTAAAGCCAGTATGTGTTGCCAATATCGCATCACCAGAAGATTCAGTTTCAAGCTCAATACCATCGTCATGGCGAAGGGCGTACACATCCTTGATGTATTGATTAGGTTCAAGCCATTCTGGAATATGGTGTAAACAAGACACTTGCAGGTCATTTTCACACACGAGATCGAACTCCGTACCATACTCTTTTACAACCGTGTAAAGTTTTTCAGTAAGCTTCACACGACCAAGAACTAAGATAAGGTCACGAATATTTAGGCATATATCCTTTGCGGATGCTTCTTCTCGTTTGAATTGAACAACGCGTCGGATAAATCCAATTACATAGCGTGATCTTGCTGCCTCCTGCATTTTCAAAAAATCAGATGTATCGACAAGATTTTTCTCTAATTCCGCAATGGCACTTTGGGACTTCATGGCCCCTACTATGTATTGCTGTAATACTTCTTTACTATCCATTACTCCTCACCCTCAAGAAACAGACTGCATCTAGCTCCGGTTTTGCATTTTTGAGTGCCCGAAGTGTCACATCAAATAGATGTGCTCTTTCATCAACACTGGACATATCTCGTTCAAAGTAGATATATTCTGCTCTATAACCATTCAAAACGCGCTGCATTTCTTTCTCAGCAGCTTCAAAATCAGAGCGCTTTTCAAGTCTGGCACAGGCCCATTTGTAGGCTGTTGCAGAAGCTTTATCAACCAGAGGTTCCCATGTGCTGGGAGGGGTCCGACTGATAAAGCGCTCCAAGGGCGAAATTGACATTTTGCTGCCGCCACGCCGCCCAAGGTGGTTGACGCTATTGGGGCGCAGAGCAAGTAGAGTATTGATTATCTCCTTTTCAGGAACTTCTTTGCTTCGAGCTGTTAAGGGCACAGTAACAATAATCTGTTTGAGTGGGAGGTACATTCTATATTGCGCCAATGTTTGTAGGGTCATCTCATTTTCAAGCAGCTCGTCAAGTTTTGGTGCGATATTGTAGATGAATACAAAGCCATCATAGTTATATGCTGCAACTGTTTCGATGCCAGTGCATCTACCTCTGTTGCAGCCCACTGCATTTGAGATGATAGAATCATAAACAGGGTCTCCCGGTGCAAAGAAAAGAATATCCTCTCGGGTTGCAGCAGTCTGGCGGTCAAAAGAACCAAGGAGCCTGCCTTCTCTTCTCATAATGGAGGAATTGGTATATTTATCCCACTCAGGAGGAATGAAAATAGACTGCCTTGCCGAATTTACGCTGAAAGTGCTTTCACTGAACTCAATTAAGCCAGAGCTGGTAGGTTTTTCCGTGGAAAGACCTACCTGTTTTCCCCATCCTATCATGGCTGTGGCAAATAGATTGTCATCTTCCGATGCGTAGATACTAAGAACATTATCAATCCCCTGGGACAAGGGACGATATAAAGTGGCTCCAAGATCAAAATCCTGCTCGTCCTCAACGCTTTCCCGCATTTCTTCTGCTTGATCCAGGATATCATCAAACGCATTGGTAAGTCCGGTATAGTAATCATTCAGCAGAGCATCAACAATCAGTTCGTTTAGTTCCCCGGTGATGATTTCAAGGCCACTCAGAGACTTCTCAAACAGCTTCATGCCATCCTTCCAAATGTGGAAGAGCTGCTCCTCAACAGAAGTATCTGCATAAAATACAACAGACAAAACATCCATGTTTGGGTCACGCCCTAACCGATCTAAGCGGCCAATACGCTGTTCAAGTGCATTGGCATTCCACGGCAAATCAAGATGAATAATCTGGGAGGCGTTCTGGAAGTTTCGGCCTTCACCACCGGTTTCGTCACAGATGATTACCCGACACGCAGGATTATTTTGAAAGGCATATACGCTGTCTTCAAGTTTATCTCGATCCATGTGTTTGCCAAACGCCACCGCATGAATCCCCATATCGGCATATCGCGTGTTAAACAATTTTAGGAATTGAACAAGTGTAGCGTTATGCGCCGTAAATACAACCAGTTTGCAGGTTTCATCATCCAAGATATCTGTCTCTTGGTCAATGTAGTTCATGGCAGTCATTAAGCGGCCTTTGATAAGATCAGGATCTTCATCAAGAGCGACATTCACCAAGCTATGTTCATTTTCTGCTTGGCGTCTCCACGCTGCTGCACTGTTCAATAATATCCCATCATCAATTTTGAGCTTATGCAGGGCATCTTCAAAGGCCCACGGACTGCTAAATAATGCAGAAAGCAGAGGAATGGCAGTTTGGGTCACATATTCTTCATCATCTTCGCCGTTATCCGCAAGATAGGCGAGAGTGTTCTGAATTGCCCCTATCTCATTATAGTTTTCGTTAAGAGACAGCGGTGAGTACGGGATAGCACACAAGGTTCGCCGAGCCATTTTTTCAGAAATAAATTGCCGACGATTACGGATTACTCTTCGCTCAATTCTGTAATTCTCACAAATATACGCCAAAGCTTGCTTGACCTTGGAAAGTCCCTGATCCTCTTCACTGAGGTCAATATCCTTAACCATCTTCCCCAAGGCTGCATCTTCAAGTGTTTCCACAATGCTATTCAAATCATCTAAGACGATTTCTGCGTACTCGTTATAGCGTTCCAAATACCCCAAAAGAAGATTAGCAGACTTTTGGATACGTTTTTGGCGCTTTACCATCCAGGAAAAACGTTCCGCAGACATGGTCTCATATTGCTCTGGATTGAGTAGCGCAAGCAGACGGCGATACTCTTCATTTCTGTCCTGAATAGGGGTTGCAGACAAAAGCAGAATATGTGTTACTCTCCTGCTGAGATTCTGCACTTGGCTGTACCAAGTATCGTTGGCAAGAAGTCTATGTGTTTCGTCTACAATGGCAAGATCCCAGGGCATAGAAAGAGTCAACAAAGATTTACCGATATCCTCCATAGGGAGTAGACAAATTGGGGTGCCAGGAGAGGCAATAGCAACATCAAGGCCATATTTGTAATGCAGCTCATTTTTCCACTGGCTGGCCAATGCGCCAGGCACAATAATGAGTACCCGGAAATCTTTCTTTTCGCTGGCTAATATGCTGAGAATAGAACACGCTTCGACAGTCTTACCCAAGCCAACTTCATCAGCCAGCATATAGCGTACAGTAGTGGTTTCAAAGCAACGAGCCACAGTGCTTATCTGGTGTGGGAGCAAAAAAGCACGACAACCGGCAAGCACACGGAAACCATAGGTGGCGTTATTCACAAGGTGAAGATTCTTGCTTACCTTGTGATAATTGATGAACCATGTGGGGTGCTGGAACTCATAGGCCCGGAGTTGCTTGTCAGGTGCAAAGTTCATCTGCGAGTAATCAAACTTAAGTTCTGTTTCGCACTCTTTGACATGCTTTCCGTTTGGAAGTTTAATCCAATACCAATAGGGTTCGTCCTCGGAATATGGTTCAGAGGCACGAGAAACGATTGTGCCTCTCCCCCAACGTCCTTCAACGACACCACCCGGACAGGCTTCGCAACGAGTCACCGCTTGAGAAAAAAACACATTGTGCTGAAATAAATCCCCATAGTATTGCCTGCTGCCCAACAGATCGTGCATTTCGACCTTGACTGCATCGGCAATCTCGTTATACTCAACAAGCTGAGCAAGAACATAAAACCTGGGATGATCTCTGTCACCTTCTTCAACGACGATGGGACAGCGATAGTAACATCCTACCAACATACGCAGCTCTCCTTTCCCAGCTTAAGCAAGAAACTAATGCTGCATTGTAGCTTCTTGCGGTATATAGGACTTTCAAATGTGTGTTTGTTGTGCTTTTGTTCTTTCAAAAACTAAGATTAGTCTGAACCTTAAAATCAGCGAGAGTTTTGATGCTGTTTCTTCAAGGTTCATCTCTGGAACTGGACATGCCAATTTCGCTACGCAAGAAAGATTCCATGCAATTTCCTCTGTGGACACAATAGGTACACCAGTCAGAGGAAATAGCTGTTTTGTCTTTTCCACAAGTTTGGTTGAGATACTCTTTGGCTTCACCACGGAGGGAATCGGCCAACGCTTGGTTGTCTGGCTTGGGTAACTTATGGAGAGAATAGATTTTTTTCCATCCTTCTCGCTTAGTGAGTGCTTCAAACTGGCCGTAAGGATTTTTCTTTTCCACTTCGGAAATATCAATAGAAAACAAGGCGGCTCCAAATAGCTTTCGCATCTTCATATGTGAAGGCACATAGGGCATCACCGTTGTCCCATAACCATTTGTGATAACTTCATGGACAAGATAATTTTGGGCTCTTAGTTTAAGGTCAATAATCTCTGTTCGTTTCCAAAACTTAAAGTACGGTTCCAGCTTTTGCGTTTCCTGATCCATAATTTGGGACAAATATTTCTTTGCTTCATCGCGGTTTTGCTTTCCAATTCTCTTCCATACCGCTTCAATCAGTAAATTCTCGAAATACTTTTGATACAGGAAGTTTCCTTGTACCACAGGGCCATCTTCCATTACATAGTCCAGGAAAAAGCGATAAGGACACAAAAACATGTCCATCATCTGGTAACGGTCATATTTAACACCCTTGGTAATTTCTTTTCCAACGGATATGGAAAATGGTGTGGATTTATAAGCACTCTCTACTAACTCGGCCTTAGGAGACAATCCCAGAATAGCCAACAGAGCATAAGGCTCGGTTGTTTCGTCACCGTATTGCTTAACATAGCTGAGGCGAACATCACACCGGTTGTAGCACAGCCCGTAAAATAGAGCATACCTCAGAAAATTGCTGCGTTCACCCAAGGAGGTGTAGTACACTTGGAATTGCAGGTCAATAGGTGAATAGGCCGCATGAATAAATTCTTCCGTGAGGGGCCACGGGAGCTGATCATTAACGGTCATATTCATGTCACGATCTGATATACAAGCAAAATGGTAGACCTTGTGCTGTTCCTTCTCAAATTGCCGTTTACTTTGCAAGATATCGCCATCAATCTGCTCGAAATTCTTTACAATCCAGTCTACGCCCTGGTCTTCGTCATTTTTCTGCTTCAGATAGTAATATAGACCCTGTTGTAAGTCTCTGAATGTACCAGAGAAAGTAGAGTTTTCAGGCTTGATTTTATCTAGTCGCAACTGCAAAGCCGTAATCAAGGCTCGTTCCTGCTCATTGGCCAGAGCCAATTCACGCTGCTTAAGGAACTCTTCAAGGTTATGAAAATGTTTACCAAAATTGATGAAGTCCTCACGAGAATTGTCCAGGGCAAATAGATAGGTTGCAATCTCGTTAATCTCCTCAATCGCCCGGATAAGCGCAAGTATGTCTTTCTTGGTAACTTTATACTTGCTGTAAACAGACAGATTTTTAAGTTCTGAGAGTGCATCTGTACCTGGCGTTGCCGCCAGCTTATCATAGTTTTTGACATAGCCATCAACAATTTCACTTTGGAATTCTTCGTATGTTGTCACATTCTCGAAGAGAATTGCGACGTTATAAAAAGTCCGAAGTAGCACTTCACCAGGAGCCACACTTAGGATGTTGGAAGACAAACACTCTTTGATAGCATTGACATCGAAGATGATATGCCGGTTCTCATAATCCCATAGACGGTAGATTGCGGAAAAAAACTGTCCGATGGGATAAGAAAGAAAGTGCCGATCTTTGGCATATTCAGGATAGTAAATTTTGAGCAAGGTGTGTACATCCCTATTGGCTGTGTATACTTGCTCGTCCAAATGCCTGAGAACAGCAGCATTACTCCATACATTATTGCCTCTCTCCATGACGCTACGAGAGTCAGAATAGCTCTGGATAGCGGCATCAAAGTGGTTGGAGACAAAATGTGCATATTCGGTAATATTTGCAAACTCCATAAGCTGAATACTCTCGTACAGCTTATGCCATTTTCTAAGCAACGGGCTCCCTACTGCATTTCTATCTTCGCAAATTTCACCTAAAGCACATCCCAGAGCATTACTGGGGTTTTTCATTGTAGATGGCTCGTATTCACGAACAACGGTGTCATGATGAATTGGAACTTCAAAGCACCCATAGATTTCATTCCAAGAGGAATAAATCTTAGAGTATTTTTTTTGATAGTTGAACAGGAAGATGATGGTCATCCCCATCTTTTCCATAGCAAGCAAAAGCCGGAGCTGCACTGGTGCGAACTGATGCACGCCATGGATCACAATGCTATTAAAAGGCTGCTTTTTGGTGACTCCCACAGCCCTTTCACAACGCTTTACCTCCTGCGGGGTACCAGTACATTCTTCAACTTCCTTCTTCGCAAGAGCGACAACGATTTCTTTGAGCTTTTCACGAGAAGGGGTCTTGGGAAACTGGAAAAGCGAACTTTTCTGCGCTTGTTTCAGCATATAGACAAACAGCTGCTGTTCTGTGTTGCCTTTGCTTGCATCAATAGCAGATGCACTGATATCCAATTCTATAAATAAGCGGACAGCTTCAAGGAAATGGTTTTGATTTTTGTCCAATGCCATATAGAAAGATCTGCTGATTTTTTGCTTTTCTAACAGATGCTTAAACCTCGAAGAAAATGCACTGTACTGCCGAATCCGAAGGCTGATATTATCTGTCCATTGCATATAGACATCTTCATGCTCGACCAAATCATCCAACGGACAAATCAAGCCCTCAATTTTATCACCTAAAACATCCTTAAGACCGTTCACCAGAGTTCTTGCGCTGCAGAAGTGAGGCAAGGCAGAAATTTCATTCCAGAAATCCGCTTTATCTAACTTATATGGATCTTCATATGTGTAGATCTTAAACGGCATTTCTTACACCTCCGTTTCTATGAGATTCTGCCAAGATAGATTCTTCTTCCCTTGAATTTCAATCCATGAAAACGAGCGAATTGCTCTTGTCATAGCAACATAGAGAATTCGAGTTTCCTCACGGGCTTTTTCAGACTTTTCTATAATTTCGTCGTAGAAATCGTTTTGAATGGTCTCGCCTGAATTGCCTACACTCATACTATATCCTATCCGATAACGGCCTTCGGACTTGGCGGTACTAATGTGGAGCTGCGTCCTCTTAATAAAGTTAATCGACGCAGAGCAGAAAGGCATGATTACATGACCATACTCAAGGCCCTTTGATTTATGTACCGTGATGCACTGAATGGCAGTATCGTCCTCATTGCTTGTCGGTGTCCGGCTGTCAACAGAGACTTGTGAGATGATACTATTGTAAAGATGTTCCTGTAGCGTGTTAATTGTAAGCCTGTCCACATTGCAAGCGTTGATAAGCTGCTCAAACAGCAAGTCCACATTCAGCTGATAGTAGTGCTGTTTCCAAGGATCATCGCTAAAGTGTTTCCAAGGTTCCAGGGTGCTGTATATTTTGCGAACGGCTTGCAGAATAGGTTGTGTCCTTAAACTCGCTACAATAGTTTCCCAAGTGTTGAATTTCTTATCAACGGTGTTGGCAAGCAATAGGTTCATATATCTAATCAGATAATTGACCTGTTCCTTTTCATCCACCTTAGCTCTCCACTTTCCAGTTCGGATCTTCATCCGAAGTTCATAGAGGTTGGATTTAGGAATATCCAAATTGAAAAAATTGGAGATCACAAGATTATACAGATAATCAGCTTCATCAAAGTGAACCAAGGCGTTAACCAAAGTGAGCATATCCATGGCAGGCTGGGACATATACAAGTCACCACCTGTGTTGGTATGTACGCTGATTCCCAAGCGGGCACAATCAGTACGAATCATATCAGCCTGCCAGTTTTCGCGCACCAAAATGGCAATGCTTTTTTCCTTTGCAGAGAGTTTTATACCGTGACTCTCTTCATACTGGATACGTCGCTGAATTCTTTTAATTTCCTCAACGAGAACAGGGATACGCATTTCCTCATTTACAGCCGGAAGCCGCCGATAAAAACGATTTTTGGAGGACAAGTAATCTCCGTTGTAGTCCCTTGTGCCGATGAGCTTATCTTTGGCTGCATCGTAGGTAAGCAGTTCTTCGTCCATTTCTCCCCAAGCAGTGAAGGAACAGTCAAAGATATCCAGCAAGTGCTTGTCGGTGCGATAGTTCCGCTGCAAAGAAAACTCCAACCACTTCTCAGGGGCGTTGTCAATGCCCAACTGGTCAAAGGCTTTTTCTTTTGCGCCACGGAAGCGGTAAATGCACTGCTTAATATCACCCACAAGAAACAGATTATAGTCAAGCAGCTGAGCTATTCGCAACAGGGATTCAATTTGAGAGTCATCGGTATCCTGAAACTCATCAACAAACATAAACTGCTGAGCATTCTTATCCGTTTTCAATTCTCTGATTCTACTTTCACTATCCGGCTTACTAATGAAACGGTTAAGAATAGACATCATGGAACTGAGATGGATTTTGTTGTTTTCCAAAAGTTCCTCGAAATATTCTCGTTCAACAGACGGAATTACGCTGGCCAGCAGCTCGTGCAGTTCCCCGTGGGATTCGTCATTCAAAAGAGTTCCAAAGTCTTGGGGTTCAATATCCTGGATATCGACACTCTTATTGTGCAGCTTCCCAATGAAGTCAAGGATACTCTCTCGGATAGCATAAACAGGCATGCCAAGTTTGTCTGTATAATTCTTTCCGTATTCGAGTTCTTTTTGATGGATATACGCATCAAGTAAATCAGAAATCTTCTTACGGCGGTAAAATTCGCTGGAGGTTATACCTAAGTCAATCCCATATCCAAAAGAAGTTCCCATTTGAGCAATTAGATTCTTTGCATAGGAATGAATGGTACTAATCTGCATGTGGTCGATTCTGGAAATCATCTCCAAGTAGTCCGGGTTAGAGGTCAGGAGATAACAATTTCTAAAGTAGATCTTGAGCTTTTCTTCCATTTGATCCGCAGCTTCATTTGTGAATGTAATCATTACAATTCGTTCAACCATTTTTCTCAGCGGGACATTTTGTGTGTAGCAAATAAAGCCAATACGGGAAATCATAGTGTAGGTTTTGCCGGTGCCAGCACCAGCGCGAATTACAATATTTTTTTCCGGCGAAGCATGCTCAACCTCATACTGCTCAAAGTTAAACTGGCTTTGTTCACTGAGCTTCTTGAGGATAATCTTTTGAACAGGGCTATATTGGCCGTTTGAAATTACAAAGGAGCCAGTATTTCTGTCAAAAGGTGCACTCAATACACTCATGGAGCAATGGAAACCCATGAACATATCTTTAACAGAAGTGGCTAGTGGAGTATGGCTTTTCTGCTCATCAAATGCAATTTCGATATTTTCACGATTCCGCACTAGTCCCCTTTGTGTAAGTGCTATGTCAAGAGCATTGAGTACGGTTATCATCTGTGCTTCCTTGGAAAAAACACAATATAGTTTGCAGCCATGCAAATACTGAATGATCATATTGTTGATGACATTGCCGTTCAAACCATCAGCTTCAGCGAAATAATAGAATCGTGAATAATCGTGTTGATGATAGACGGAGGATAACTCTTTTTCTACTTCAGATTCACCATCTTCATCTAAGTTGATATCAGTTTCGTATAAATTGCGAATTTCCAACATAGTTCTTCGATCAAAAGGATCTCTGTTCCAGTTATTTACTTCCCGGAGAGCCTGGTCCAATTTATTGAAAAACGCTGTGTTGTCAACTAAGTCCTCTTTTAGAATGGTGAACTTCTCTTCCATGACTACATCCAGACGATGAGATCTGAAAAACACTTTAGAGACTTGGGGTAAACAAACCATTTGGTATACAAGAGGAAATTTGCCGATGTTTTTCCGGATATAGCGCTCAATAGAAAAACGGTATCCACGAGCTTGCTTTTGTGGTGAAGACGCTATCTCTCCATCCGCAGTACGAATAATAACGGCTTCATTGTTTTCAACGCGCAAAATGTTTTCCTCGCGCCATCCTTTAAGTTCGACTACCAAGATACCTTTTCTAGGCATAAGAATACAAACATCAAATTCCCTTCCAAAGACTTGACGGTTCCAATAAATGATATTTGTATCATCAAGATATTCCTGTACTTTGTCGATAAATAGTTTCTCACCAAAATTTTCTGTATTGCCCGAGCCAATCAGTTTTCCCATCGAACGTCACCTCGTAGATCGTGGGGAGGTAAAGTAAGCCACCCTATGCTAATAATAATTTTTTAACAACCTTAATCATCTGTTTCAAGAAAAGCAATATCTGAGAATGGACCCTCATCCTTGAAAAATCCGTTATATCTCCAGCATTTCAGTTCAAAACATCTGCAACTTTAAGCATAGCAGCCAATGTTATCTCTTGGTTTTTACGAAGCTTGGCAAAGGTTACTGAAGATAATACAGCCTATTTTCTTAATGTTACTTTGCTGATTTCTCTTTTGTCCAGCATAACTCAAGACTTTTTTATGACTAACTTTCATAGCATCACTTCTTATTCAATTCCAAGAAAATAGTGTTGTTTTTTATTATAACATGTCGAATTTGAGCTTTCAATATACTTTGATGAAGATATAATAAGAAGAGCGAAAACTATTTATTTTTGTTGAGAATCTAACTCAAATCCTTTCTTTAGTAAAAGTTTCATTGAACCCCTTTCCTAATCTACAAAATCTAAGTATTAAGATATATAAACTCACAAATTAGCAAGCAGTGTAAACAGGGCCCTGTTTTCTCATTTTCTCAAATTTGCCTTTGCCTCCATTTTCAAAAATTGCTTGTTGAGGATATCCCCCCAATCCCCAGAACATCTCCTATCGGTGATGGCTACACATCGAGGTTTTATATTATTTTCTATTATTATACAGGAATTTTAAACTATATTAATATATAATTTTCTCCTGAAGGCTTCAAAGAAACACCATTAAAAAATAGTTTATCATCCACTATATTTAAGAATATGTTATTATGCTCTACATCGTTAAGTTCTCCTACATTATCTTTCACTTTACTAACACTCCTATTTACCAAGTCTAAACACATAATATCTAATTTATTATTGTTATTTTCAGTCATAAAGTACAATTTATCTTTAAAGATATTTAATGAAAATGCGCTATAATTTGAAACTTTTTCTATGTTGTTTCCATTTATATCACACTTATAAATATGACCTTTATTGACAGCATCTGAAAAGTAGATTGTCTTATTATATACACTAAATGAGCGTATTGTTTTAGGTAATAATTGATGAAAGTTATTGCCGTTCAAATCCATTGTATACAGATTTATATATGATGTACCATTATCAGATATTGACATTAATATTGTATTATCACATACATAAATATTCCGTATGTTTTCTCTCGCTAATTCTTTCGTTGTTCGTTTTAATAAATCATAATACAGTATGTGAAAGGTTGGGACACCATCTAAATATGAAAATTCATGATAATAAATTTTATCATTATAAATTATAAAATTTGTATAGCTTGCATTAGAAATGATAACTTCCTTTTCTCCACTTTCAATTGATACCGCCTTTATTATCGGATATCCTGTATTATCTAGGCTAAGATAATACAGGTTTCCTTTATAAGCTTGAATATATGGTGTTTCTACTGCATCGTCTGCAATAGAAATATATTCCTTTTTTCCACTTTTAGATTTTTTGTAAATTGAGTATAACTCTTCCTCCAATCCACCTCTAGAATCCTCAAAATATTTTATTTCTTTCTTTTGTGGACTTCTTAAATACAAGTATTGGTCATCAGAATCTATATAACCTCCTAAATTTACATTACGCTGTTGTAAAAGATCATCTTCCTTCTGTGCTATATCATAATTAACCGTTTCTTTTATCTCTTCACCTTTAATTCTCTGTTTCTGCACTGTATATGTAGAAGCATCTATATATAACAGCCAATCTCCATGAATATTAAGATCAAGTGCATCTGCAATAACTACTGTTTGTATATCATCAATTCCAGAATCCACACTGAACTTTGATACCAAACGTTCTCCTTCTTTACTTTCATATCCATTACTGTATATATAACCGTCGCGAATATTAAAATCGCTTGAAACCCTCGTAATAATTCTTTCATCTTCTGCCGTTTTTACATTTATTCTATGCATATAATCACTTGGCTTAAAATAATATAACCAATCATTTTCAATGCACATCCATACTCCATATGCCTCTTCTAACAGTTTTGTGTGCTCTTCTCCATTTATAGTCATTTTATAAACTGGATTTCCTTTTACCTCCTCAGCATAATATATCCAACCATTACTAACTAACATTTTCCAAGCTTTTTTTTCAGAAAGCTTTATAGGATCTTTTCCTTCTTTCATACTAAAAATATAGCCATCATCAATAAAATACATTGTATCACCAATAATATTTAAATTATATACAACATGGTCAATAATCGTTTGATATTCTTCACCGTTTGTTTTCATTTTTATAAGACCTTTATCAGAGATACAATATATATAATCCCCTATAACATTAATATTACCGAAATGTCCATCTGCAATTTTTTCACATTCCCCGGTAGAAAAATTTTCTCTTATCAACCCTTCTTCTGTATCGATATGATATGAATTTGAATAGAAATACCAGTCTCCTTGTCTGGCACTAATTGCTCCATTGATGATATTATTTGTATTATTTCCTATAGTATTGGCTTTTTCATAGTCCGCAATTTTTATAGGTCGTTTACCTTGGTCATTCTCTATATTTTCAACATTTTCAATGCTTTCAATATTTTCTTGCTGAGAAGTATTTTCTATAAGTTGATCCACTTTATTTTGTAATAGCATTATGGTTTCTTTCCTCTTTTCGTACCATTCTTCCATTTCATCCCCACTCTTCTTTTTAAACCAAGTCAAAAGTCCCGCATCATTTGCTACGATGCTGTAGAGTGAATATTCCCCTCTCAGTGCACATATTGTGAAGTAATGTGAAAGTTCCACATACTTATTTGTAAACTCTTTCTCTTTTATCAAATCATCATTTTTATATGCACTTAAATAACTTCTTACTGTTTGAATCATACCAATAGCTAACGTATTCTGTATATCATACAAAATTTTCATATCTTGCATCCGTCTGATTAGGTTTTCTCCTCCTACCGCTATATCACCTATCAAAGTACCTATTTTTGTTCCTAAATCCCATGAAGCCTCTAAAGCACCACAATTTTTTACGAATTCAGATCTACTATCTACAAGTTCTTGAAACTCCCTATCAGAGTTATATTCTGGAGTTTGTTTTAAGAAATTAAAAAAAACTTCTTCAAAAAAGAATTCGGAATATCTATCAATATCTTCACTAGAAACTTTGGTATATGTTTCTAGTTTTAATTTCATCGCGTTTTTTAGCCCATTTCTTAATAAACTAGCCGCTTCTTTTAAATTTCCATCAGAATTATTCTCAATTGTTTCTAAAAAAAGATCATGATTCTGATAATTTCTTAATATTGTTTCTAAATTAGTTAACGCATCTATCCAATTCGTTACATTATCTTTCACCACATCTAATGCCCCTATTGCGGTAGCAATATTATTTTCCAAATTTCCCAAGGATTGGGTTCCTGAATAAACCGCTACTACATTAGCACCTATAGAGGCAAGATCGATTCCGTAATCTTTTATTGATTTTAGATGATCCCTTTTAATTTGTTCGCTTAAATCATACGCATTATTTCTATCTTGCAGCGCCATAATATCAACAAGCACTCTAACATAATCTTCCTTACTCGGTTCTATAAGACTTCCACTGCTAATATAGGCATCAATCAATTCTCCCAAGATAACACAACTCTGAGAATTGATAAAGTTATCATATACTGATATATACCCATAATATTTAGATGATAACAATATTTCATGTTGCCCTTGCTTTATGTAATCATACATAAGAAATTGAGAATCATTTTTCAAATCTTTTGTGTCTGCAAACACTGGTAATTCAAATACCATTAACATAACAATACTCAATAACATTGCGGTTATTTTCGTCGAAAATGTAAATAAGTTTCTTTTTAATGTCACAACTTTTCTATTGATACCATTCATTCTCAATTCACGATCCCTTCTGGTACATCTGTTTGCTTTAAGGCCGCTGTTGCAAATTCATATATTACTTGATCAATTAGCGCCTCCTTTATTTTTTCTTCACTTACACTGTCAACAATTAATATATATTCTTTCTGAACACTGTCGTTTTCTCTTATTATTTTTTTGATATGTTGAGAATTTAACTCACCACCTGATTTTTGTATCTGATAAAAGATATTTTCAAAATCTGGAGCTACTAATGCTATTTTGCTTTTCCCATCCTTATCCTCTTCAATAACCTCATAATTTTGGATATAATCCTCACAAACTTTATCAAGGTTTACATTGTCTTGATCTAATCCAATTTTAAAAACATTATTTAATTGATTTATTCTTTTATACTGCATTCCCCAAAGGCCAATTCCAGCAAATAAAAAAAATATAAAGAGGGCTTTAAAAATATTGCTCTTTGCTCTTCTTAAATTGTCTTTGTTCATATTTATCTCTCCTTAAATAAATTCATACATAAACACTTCCTATATTTAAAACTCCCTGGGGATACCAGGGAGTTTTAAATAATAGATGATATCACTTATTTCTTTTTTTAAGAAGAATAAAAGAAATTGCAGAACATACTAAAACAAACAAAATGATATCGGGATTTTTCTGCTCTCCTGTATTTGGTATTGGTTTGCTGTGGTCAACTTCCAACGCTCCGTCCTCTAACTCCTCGACCTCATTGTTTGTAAGCTTATCTTTTTCATCTGCACTTTCGGCATGAATATCTGCATATAAAACCGATAATTCTTTTAAGGTCCACATATATTTTAACGGATTATTTTGTGCTTTACCTGCAGGTATTATAATAGGGTCACCTCCATCCCATTGAATAACCAATGTTACATTCTTATTTTGATATAATGCCTTCATGACTCTTCCTGGCATTGTGGTATATTGCTTTGCATTTACCACAATCTTTTGACTACCTGTAGCTGCTTTTATTTTCGATATTACATCGTCCCAGAAATCATTTTCTGTCCCTTTGAAATTAGAATTATTTGTTGACGAACTTATTTGTTCTTGCTTGGTATTTTCTTCGAATCCAGAATCATTTGTTTCTGAATTATCAGAATCAGGAAATGGAGAATTCCCTGTAACACGAACTGTACATAAAAATTCCATTCCATTATCAAGAGACGTTAATTTGATCTGAGTTTCACCAGGTTCCAGACCTATAACTTTACCATTTTTCACTATTGCTATCTTTTCACTCATCGATTCCCAATAAACATCTTTATAGGTAGCGTTTTCTGGCATAATTTGTGGAGTTAAAATATATTCTTCTCCAGGATTCAATACTATTTCGTTTTCCTTACAAAAAATATTGTTTACATTGATATATTCGTTAATATTTGTCGGAGAAATAGTATCTTTTTGGATTTCTTCCCCATTTCTATGTATAATGTCCAGCGAGTTTTTCTGATTCATCAGAATGTTAATTTCGTTTCCTCCTTGTACTTGCATTGTGGGTGAAGAATAAAGATCTGTTCCTTTTGCGTAGGTAAAACGTACATTTCCAGAATCAACTGCTTTCAAAACTATATTATATTTGTTTGAATAATTTAAATAAATTATCTTTGTGTAATCAGCTGAAAGAGGATAATATATGCTCATAAAACGACCGTGTTCATTAGTGAAATCACATTCTTCACCATTTTTAATCTGAGCAACTAACTCTCCTGATTCTGAATATACCAATACATCTACTGGACAATTGACAATCATCTTTTGCTCATAAATATTGCCGCTAAGCGCTTCCTCTAAGTCATTAATATATCTGTTTTTAAGTAATATATTAAGAGTATCTTTAACATGCTGCTCTTTATCTTGATAATTTGTAGCATTATTAATAATTATTCCTAATAATTCACGTGTAGGATTATAGTTTATATTGGGTTGCATATTATTCAAATCTAAAAATTGTTCTTCCCCCTTATAACGAAGTTGCCATAATAACTGATATCTTGAAATGAACTCTTTCGCATTTGCTGCAGTTTGATCATTAGCAAATTGCTCTAATGATATCTGTAGTTTATTTGCATAATATTCAGATAAAATAGCGTACCCTTCTGTGTATGCAGAATTTTTTACTAATTCAGACATATCCACAAGTGTTTGGTTCACTAAGAAGGCTCCAATATCTATAGTTTTCAAAACAGAAGAAAAACCACCAAAGGCCTCGGATATTTGTCCTAAATCAATTGCATCTTCTACAGACAAATCTAATATCTTGCCCAAAAAATGTTGCAGTTGTAAAAGATAGCCATTTTCTATATCATTAATCATTGATTTTGCTGCTAAACGCATTTCCCAGGGTAAGTCTTTTTCAGACACAATTTCTTGTAAAAAATCATAGTTTTTTTGATATATCGATATTTTCGTTTCCAATTCAAGAAATTGAGATACTTCTTCACTTGCATCTAAAAGGAACGTAATACCTTTTCCTGAATAATCTATAATTTTAGCAAAATTAGTATCTTTAACCTCTACTTTTCCTCCATTCTTAAATGCTTTATGTGCAATATTTTCAATTGTTTTTTTATCATTTGACTTTAACAATTCTTTTATAAGAATTTCTTTGTCAAAATCAATGCTTGTTGATGCATAAGTATTGATCATTTCAAATGTGTATTTTATAAATTCAGAAGTCTCATCCTCTTCATTTTTGAACTCTAAAAATTCTGTTAACATTGTTTTATATTTCTCTACCCCAGGAGGAAGTTCTGTTACCCATTCCCATGGATTTAAATAATAGTCTTTTTCAGAATTAAAAACCAATCCACTTGCAATCAGACTTAATCTTGCCGCAACACCTTTGGGATCATTATTTAAATAATCTCTATAAAGCCATGCTGTATATATATCGTTTTGAGTCAAAAAATCATAGGCATCTCTATTACCTTTTGTTGAAATAAGATATTGCAAACCTTCTTTAATGTCTGTAGCACTATAGTATAGATATAGATCTTTTATGCGTTTATTTCTGATCTCCTCTGATGGACTTGTTGTTATAATATCTTGTAATTGCTTTGATATGTCAGATGTAATCGTAAATTTTTGGGCCAGCTCAATGAGTGCATCATCCCACTCCTGGTTGTTTTCTTCACTTTTAGATTCATCCCACTCACAAATATAACCAGTCAAGCCATCATTCGTGTTTTCAGAATCATTCCAACCGAAATTCCATAATTTTTCGTTTAGGACCAAATAGTGTTCCACACCATTTTTATTATCTGGCTGTGTTCTATTCCAGTTGGAATATTCAAATTTTTCTTCGGTAACCCATTTCCACTCTCCTTCAGTTTCTTCATCTGTGGCACCAAGCCAGTATTTTGTATTAATATTGTGTTGCGAACAGCTAGTAATGAATTCTTGTTCTTCTTTAGAAGTAATAGTCGCAAGATGTCCACCCAACTCTTCACATTTTTGCTTTGCTTCTTTCCAGGTTATCTTTTCATCAAAAAATTGGTAATAGTGATCTCCCCATTGAACTTTATCATCTGTAGGTTGATCAATACTTTCAGTAACTTCAACCTTCAAAACATTCTTTTTCCCACCAAATTCTACAGTTACAGGTTTTTCTCCATATGGCAAACTAAAGTCATATTCTGTTGTCCAGCCTCCAAAAGTAGACTCTTCTTGTCCATTTTGATAGGTCACACGCAATTCCATCCCAGTACCATCGAAGATTGTATTAGGCAAATACTTTAATTTATTTGGTTGTGACCAAAATTCAAATGATTTTACTGGATTTCTTAAAAGAGTTTCTGTTGAACTACCAGCAATTACAGAATTAGATGCTACTTGTAAGCTTCCCCATATTTGTGCATGAAAAACTGACGATCCACCCCATCCCTGGCTTTCTAAAGTATTGAAGACTACACCTTCTGCAGATGTATTTTCTACAATAACATTTTTAAAAATACCATATACATTTTGTTTTGACGTACCTGTGAATATAGTTCTATGTGTTCCTTCTAAAGTATTTGATCCAATAGAGTCATATAAATAGTCCCCAGTAACTTCTAAGCTTCCTGCTGTAAAATGACAGTCTTTTGCCCAATAGTCTCCCCACATACTTCCTATTTCCTGCTTGTAGGAGCCATTTACATATAAATGTCCCGTATCTTCTGTCATATACACATGTTCTCCATTAATTATGAAATCCCCTTCAACACTCACAACACCATTTAAAGTTACCCTTGGATAAAAATAACCGTTTAAACTATTCCCTGCTTTATACCCTACCACGTCTCCAATAATCTCTAAAGAGCCTAAAGGTTCTACTGTAAGATTAGTTCCTTCTCCTAAATTTATTCTCGTTAGAGACATATCTAATCCGCCATTGATTTTCACTTTTGAGTCAGCCTTAACAATTAGTCCACTTGATCTTTGTAATGCCATCTCAACCTTTTGATTGATATTGATATTACCATATGTAGTTAAAGTACCACCATTCCAAACAATACGATCAATATTAATTGTTCCATTGCCTGCGTCAATAATGGTATTACCATGTAATATCATTGTTTCAATAGATATTTCTTGGATATCCGATGAAAGTGTAACTCTATTATTTCCCGAACATTCCAAACTTTGATACGAATCGGTAAGCTGCACTTCTTCATTGTATTCAAGCTTATTAGATGTATAGGTAGTAATCGCTTCTTTCAAGGGATTACTATCGCCTACTACAAGTTCATCTTCTAAATTTTCATCGTTCGTATCAAATTGTTCTGCAAAGATTGATATTTGCAGTGATGTACTCAGTAAGACTATTACCATTAATCCGGAAATCATTTTTTTTAGTTTTTCTTTGAACATTAAACAACACCTCATTTTTTCCTTATTATTTTTGCAATAAAACTATTGCTCTGAATATTTCTCCTTCATCTAAAAACTGTACTTCCCCATGGTATTTTTCCGCAATTTTTTGAATAATCTGCGTGCCATACCCATGTTTATCTAGATCTTCTTTAGAAGTAAGCAATTTTCCCCCTTTCGTTTGTATCCTTTCTTCATTTTTGCTGTTTATAATCTTCAAGGTATACAGATTACCCGCTTCATAATCTGTTAGATAAATATATTTTTTCCCCATTGATTTTGATGAATTTTCAATTGCATTATCTATTAAATTTGAAAAAAGAGAACTTAAATCAAGCGTCTCATATGGTACTGTATTTCTTATATGTAAATCGATATGAAAGTCTATTCCTTTCTTTTTAGCCTGCTCTACTTTACAGCATAATACAGAATTTACAATAGTATTTTCACAGTAATTCTTGATCTTAACTCTTTCGAATTTTTTCTCCACTTCTGAAACATATTTCTCTAGCTCCTGCTGCTTTCCTTGCTTTAGAAGTGCTCTGATTGTTTGTATATGATTTGCCATATCATGTTGCTGAGTTTTGATTTCATATACCTTATCTGAAATAATTCCATAGTATTCGTTTTGCAGTTGCTGTTTCTGCTCCATGTGCAATATTTGTTCCCGTATTTTTACACTTCTGACAACCATCTCCATTGAAGAAAAGAGAAAAAAAGCAGAAAAACAGGTTAGAAGAGTTGCAATAAACAGAATAACAAAAACTCGCTTATCTCCTGTAATTGTTGCACAACATACAAAACCATATAACATCAATGTCTGGCATATCGGAATAAGTATAAAACCTTTCTGTTCACTCCATTTTAATGATCTTCTGTTTTCTGACCAGAGAGCTGGAAAGTATTTCAAATAAATTAAAAACATTCCATAGAAGCTAAAAAACATTGCTGTCGGTTTTTTCATATACCATGTTGTAAGTTCTTCTAATGTCTTGTTCGATCCTAACATTGTTGCCAAGACCAGAAAAATATCTATTGTAAGCATCCCCACATAGATTGCAAAAATAGCAAAAATTTTTTTATAAAACTTACCATAAAAACTAATTTGTACAACTAGTATCATGCTAAGCAATCCTAATGGAATTTTTGCAATTTGAGGTACATTAATTATATTACTTATCACATGGTTTCCAATAATGTTAGAAAAATAAAATGAAATAAATAGTATAAAATGTATTGCTATAAATGGATACTTCCTTTTAAGAAAGTTCGATAGTCCCCAAACCAACAATCCAGATTCTGTTACTGACCTCACCAATAAAAACCAATCGATTGCCATGCTATTAACCCCCTTATATCAAGTGACTAACATAATTTAAATATTTCTGTTTAATTTCTGGACTTTTTGCATGGCTAATTGGAATATAAATTTCATCGCATATCATCATACTTTGAGATGTGATAGATGTAACATATTGCAAGTTGACCAAGTAACTTTTATGTGGAGAAATGAATTCAATTGGATCTAATGATTCTAAAATCTCCTCAATTTTATTAGTAACTTGAAAGATTTCTCCATTCTTCGTATAAATTTTGGTTTGTCGAAGATTGCGTTCTGCATATAAAATATCACTAATCTGAATAGAAAAATTCTTTCCTTTTATACTGAAAAATAATCTGTTTTGTTTTAAGTTTCGTAATGCCTTTTTTAGGGCAAATTTTAAATCCTGTTCATCAATTGGTTTGGTCAAAAAGTATATCGGATCAGCTTGTCCTACTTTTGTACACCAAGCAATTTCTCCGGTCACAAAAATCAACTGTGCTGTTGGTAAAATAGACTGAATCTCTTTTGCAATTTGAATTCCGTTTATTCCCCCTTCCAAAACAATATCCATAAAAATTATCCAAGATTGATTCAATTCCTTTTCGATAGCTCTAATACATTCTTCCTTACTATTTGCTTTCAAAAAGGATACTGTAAAATCCTTCGGTAACAGTTTTTGAATAAGAAATTGTATTTCTTCTGCATGTATTGTATTATCATCGCAAATTAAAATTCTCAACACATTTATTCCTCCTCTCTTTTTAGAATATGATAAATTTGTGAAGGTGTCAAATCTTCTTTGCACCACATTTTACCGTTATTATCAAGCACTTATTTCAACCTACCTGTTTTAACAGTAAGATAAAACTCACTATTTAGTACACCACTCTTTTCTGAAAAGATTCCAAAAACAGTTTCACCTATATCTCTATCATTACTAGAACTCTGCCTTCCATTTTCAAGATATTCTATTTCATCTTCAAATTCCCAATAACTTCTTGTCACCTTACCTGTCCAAAAATCATTTTTCACATTTCCTTCTAACGTATATCCAAATTCACCTTTTGCCTGTGTAAAACAAACTGATTTTCCATTTGCAAGTCCATTTGTAAGTGTCGTTTTACAATAAGTACGCATAACATCCATATTGGGATAATAAGTATGAGAGATATAAATCGCTTTGTCATTCGGAATTCCATTTACCCAAGAAGAATATAAAAGGGAAATCCCATAAGAGTTTGCATCTTTACTACTACGTCCTACTGTCACTGCTAATCCTTTTCCATTTAATGTTTGTTGATAGTACATTGTACAGGTTCCATCTTTTTCACAGGACTCTATCAAACTTTGTACCATAGCCCGATTGGTCATTAGATAACGCTCAGCTGAATTGATATCCTCCTGCTTTAAATATTCTATTAATTGTATAAAAAAACTTTCCTGTTCTTTTGTTGAATTCCAATTTGGAATTCCATAGGTTCTGCACAAGGACAATCGTTCTTTCAGATATGTACTATCTTGAGTCTGATTGTACATCTGTTCCAATGAATCTCTTCCCTTTTCTGGAGAACCAGATTTTGCATCTGACCACAATTGTTTAATAACCTCATCTCCTGAAAGATTGTCCTGTCCTGTTGTGATATTTTTATCACTTTGCTCCTCTGTTTTTTCTGTAGACGATGGCAGTGATTCTTCATTATTTCCAGCTGCATTTTCTGGGTTTGGCTCTGATGCAGGTTTATTTTCTTCTTGAACTTCTGTTTGACTTTCTGAATTCTGGAATAATGACGGTTTCTCTGGATAAACAGCAATTTCTGGAACAACTGCTTTTACAAAGTGTGCATCATAATCACATTCATCCAAAAAACTGTTCAGGATTTCGTAATTGCTGTCATTATCAACTTTAATCGGTGTCAGTTTTCCAGTTTCACAATCAACTGACAGATATGCACTGTGATAATACTCTTCTGTCCTTTCTCTTTCTTGATTCACTCTCGAAACTGTATAATTGATATAGATATAGGCTGTATCTTTGGTTTCCTGATACAGAATACTTTCCACTTTTCCATCTATACGCTCAATCTCATCCAGATACTTTTTTGCATCACTTAATTTTAAAAGTTCTTCTTTGTTTAATTCCACTGCTCCATATTCCCGTATTTCTTCTCCATCCCAATAGAAATAGCAGGGGAGATCATTCATTCCACCAACGCTGCTGGCCGTAACTCGATTGATGCCCTCAAATTCCCCACCTTCCACGTGAGTCATCCACGGAAGGATTTCTTCAATAAATTCAGGTCTATCATTCACTATTCTCCACATAAGAGTGATGGGATACGGACTTCCATTTGACTTTATCGTATACAACAACGTCCCTTCATTTTCAGTTATAAATTCTGGATTCTCATAAGACCAATCCATCGTATCTTCAGTATCATCCAGTCTTGTGACAAAATCATCAACTACAAACCATATTTTCTGATCGCTGGGATATGTGGCATACTCGTCATCTTCTGCGACTGGACAACCTGTTACTATCACTGCAGATAATTTACCATTCTTTAACTGTGTAAAATTAGTTTTCAGAACCTCCTCATCTTCTGAAAGCTGTTCTTCCACCTTTTTCTGCAGATCATTGCGATCTGTCTGTTTATCCTCATCATTCTTATCCACAGGCTTTGTTGAATCAATTGTACTATTTGCCTGCTGCTCCTTTTCGAATTCATTTTCTAAGTTTTTTAATTCATTCTCCACATTATCAGAAAGATTCTGTGACTCTTTTAATTTTTCTTTTAAATCCTGCAATGTATACTCCGGTTCCTGATAAATACTGCATCCTGACATGATCATGCCTAATATTATAAAAAAAACTATCTTTTTCACTTTCATTCCCCCATAAAAAAATTTGCCACAGGCTGAAAACACAGCCTGTGGCAAATACTAACAAATTATTTTACAGGAATCTCTGTAACATTATAATTATCCCGATAAGTCGTCACAGTATCTGCAATCAGCTGCTGCAAGTTTGTATTTGATTTCCATTCCAACTCTGGATTCCAACTAATCATCTTGCCATCTTCCGAATATAAGTTATCTGCCCACACTGCTAAATAAACTTTTCCTTGACTGGTTGTTTCATTGTCATAATCTGTGGCTGTAACTGTATATTCAAAAATCTGACAATAGCGATTCATCGTTCTTCCTTCCTCGATCTTATTTTGTTTTCGAGTTAGTAAGAACTGTTTCGTTAATACTGGCTGTGATTTATTAGTGACACGAGTATGGTTGATATCAACAATACTACTAACATAAATATCGAGAACTTCCTGATACCAATTGCTTTCAGTATCCGTTTCCTTCGCATCTACCGAATCTCTTTTATCAAGCAATTCCTGATTTATTGCTCCCAAATCCTTGCCCTCTAAAGAAGTCAGGTATTCGCCACAATTTTCTACAGTAAAGTTTTTCTGATTTGTGTTTACTTTATAAAGATTTTCTTCCATGATATTTGGATCGTATTTCGCTGTTACAGTAAAACTATCGCCATTTTTCAGGTAATTATTTGGTAGTTCAAATTCAACATTACTTTGTACAAAAGAACTGCATCCAGTAGCATCTAAGGTAACCTCAATAAATGGAGAAATACCGCTAAAGTTTACTTTCAATCCCTCAAAGACATCCAGAACCTGCGCATCTTTCAATCCATTTACCGTTACTTCGAACTGATTATTTTTTAATTTTACTTTGGATTCTTTGGCCTGTTCTTCATCATAAAGCATAGTAACTTTTACTACATCGCCATTCTTTAAGCGAACATTTGGCTCTATTTGGACGTTAATTGAAGATGCTAAAATTCCTCTCTTTTGTTCCAAATCATAGTCGGGTTTCTTATCCTTCCCTGCAAAGGCAGTATAATAACCATCTTTCCAGAATCCAGTTGCTACTCCTTCCCCATTTAGATTTGAAAATTCCACACTATAATAGTCTTTTAAATCAACCTCAATGGTTTTAGGAATAGAAGATATAAATCTGTATGTAAAAAAAGACCCTCCCATTAAAAATGCAATCAATACTACCAGCGCTATTTTCTTTTTGTGCTTAAATACAGTCTGGGTAAAGATTGTCATTTTTTCTTTAAATTTATTTTTATTTTCTTCGTTGAGATTATTTTTTACCCATTTTTCAGTTTTTTGTCCAATCTCTTGGGCTTTCGGTAATGCTTCTTTCATTAACGTAGAAATATTGGTTTTACTTTCCTGAGCACCAGTTTTACCTCCGGTTGGTGGAGTATGTTTATCTGTATCAGTTTCCATCTCTGTATTTACATTTACATATTCTGCGTTATTTTGTACGACAGTTTCTTCGCTTAAGCAAGTTGATTTTTGATTTAATTCAAATTTAGTAAACACAATTGACAAGATTGCTACTATGAAAAATGATGAGGACAAAAAGAAGCCATATCCATATTGAACTTGAACTAATGCGGACAAATATCCAAGTTCTTCTTTTACAATCTCTGTTACGATATTCAAAACAACAGAATTATAAATAATTGTCAAAAGAGGAAAAATAAGAATCCATTTTCCTCTTTTTATAACAGCCTCTAATACAATAGCAATTAATACCAATATAACTCCTATGCTAAGTACTGCTGGAAGTTCTCCAAGTGTCTCTGATTGCCCTCCTAGAGTGAAGATTAAGCCGCTCAACGAGATTCTCATACCCATTGCAGAAACTTCCAAGAATGGGCCAGTGTAAGATACCAAGCCTAAAACAATACAAACAATTGCAATCCATTTTGTGATCTCTTTCTTCATAATTCTACTCCTCCTTGTTTTATAAGCATATATAGAATAAATTCTATTATCAAGAGAAGTAACAAAACTTTACCAGTTTATGTCATAATTATCCTTAAATGAGTAGAAAATCAGGCTGAATAATTTTACAATTGCAGAATTTAAATTTGATATTGTTAAACCTTTTTATACATTGTTTATTTATCAGTAATTTTTTTGTCAAAACCTCTTTATAAAAATATTAGTGCATAATCTATAAAACTTTTTAAAATTCTATATTTATTACCTAATATATTCTTCTTTCACCTTTCGATCAACACCCAGAATCTGCTCTACTGTCTGCTTGGCAATCAGGTATTCCTGCATCTCTTTTTTTACCTGGCGGTACTCTGTATAGGCTTTTTTCTTTTCTGATAAACATCTATGGAACTCTTCGTTCAAAAGCTGCCTGCTTGGGACTTTTCTTTCCGGCAACTGGTCAAACGCTTGCTTTGCAGCTTTATGAATCTGAATTTCTTCTCGATGTTCCTCAAAGAGTTTTCTGCTGTATCCGGATTTTCGATAAGCCTCATAAACCTTTCTTGTTCTGGAATAATTGTTGATATGTGTTAGCAATGCTCCAATCTCAACCATTCGTTTTTCTGATTTCCGCATCTCGTCAGACAACTCATTAAAGCGACCGGAAAGCTTCTCTGTCAGTGCTTTCAATTCCTCATAGTTATCTATTCCCCTCTCCCTCAATAGGCAAACGGTCCGTGCCGCTTCCTTTCTATTATATTTTTTCGCCCAGTGCTCATAGCCTGCTGATTTACCTTCAGCTATTTTTGCCTGAATATCTATCAGCAAATTAAACTCTCTTTGAGTATGAACCTGATTACTTGCCTTGGGTGCTTTCTGAATGGACTTACCGGACAGGATTGCGATTATATCTTCCTGACTGTATCCCTCTCCAAGAGAACGCAGACGAATGAATCGCTTCTCCCCATTATGCCGAAAAGCCGGTTGCTTTCCATTCTTAAATTCATACCCAAGCTCTGAAAGCTGAAGAACAAAATCCGAAAAATTCTTTGGCTTCTTTTTCAGTATTTGGTCAATCGCTGCACATAGTTCATCACGTTTGGTATGCTTTTTCGGAAATGTCGTTCTTTTGACCCGTTCATGGTACGGCTTTGGCTCTATGATTGATAATCCATGCTCAATACAAACCATATCGCTTAATCTCTGAACCGCAAGCCCGGAAAGGAAAAAGTTATTAAATTTGCAAGTACAATCCAGCGATGTGGAGTTGTAAATGATGTGATTATGGATATGCGACCGATCAATATGTGTTGCCACGATAAAGGCATGTTTACCCTTTGTCCAGCGCAAAGCAGTTTCATATCCAACTTGATTTGCTTCTTCCGGAGTAATCTCTCCCGACTTAAACGATTGGCGTATCTGATAGGCAATGATGTCATTTTTCTGCTGTCTTCCTGTGATATGCTGGTACTGTCTTTTTGTCAGGAGAAATTCCTCGTCAGCTGTTTTGGGGTCACATTCATAAGAACTGATATATTTCCCATCTTCTGTTTTCGCAGCATTTTGGGAATAGTCTGTACGATCAGCCAGACACTGAGCTACCGTTTTTCCCTTGTTAATATGAAGGGCAATCAACCTTGTTGCCGCCATAGATTCACCTCCCGAACAACATTTTCACTTGTTGATTTTGCAATCAGATGATATAATAGAATCACAATCACTCTATTGATAAAAAGGAGCGCGTTTTCAGTGAAATTTGGATTAAGAACACCCTCTTTAAAGAAATCTATCAGCGCACGTACAACCGGCCGTGCAAAACGTGCTGTAAAACGTGCATTGATTCCCGGATATGGTAAAAAAGGAACCGGATGGATCAAAAATCCCAGAAAAGCCGCATATAATAAAGTCTACAACAAAACCACATTCAGTATCTGGGATTTATTCAAATAATCTATGACAAATAAATGGACAGCAAGTTTTTTCTCCTTGCTGTCCGTTTTCATGTTATCTTGTCCTCTCCATACCACAATAACATCAAATCTTTATGTAAAAGGCTATAGCGTAATTTTTGCTACAGCCCTATTTTTAATGAATACTGGACAGGCGAATCAACAGTGCCTTCATCACAGTCCAGATATCTTCCATCCGTTCTTGTAAGTCTCGGATATCCACTTCATACACTCGACCCGTTTCGTTGGCTCTCTTTGCATACTGATTCAGGTTATTACTACAATTTCTCAGCAAAGAAACAAGTTCCTTCACCTCCGTAAGTTCCAGATTGATACAATACCCATCCAAGGCCATTTTTCTCAGGTAGGCATTACGGTTTCTGATACCAAGTGATACCATCTTCTCACTGATTCTTTCTTCCTCATCTGCCGATACAAGAAAATGTATTCGTTTGTTTCGCTTTGCCATCACAGCACCTCCTCACGCTCAGCATAATATCTGCATGGAGAAATCGATGCCGATTTTGATTTCAAATCAGCCAGTACAGAAGGTCGTTCCTCTTCCCTTTCCTCTCGATTCCCATTGCTATCCTCCATATTAAGAGCTGCATCCAGTTCTGCCAGACGAGCACTTTTTTCAGCAAGCTCCGCTTCCTGCGGGAAGGGTTTTCCCAGTTCCGCTCTGGTTGCTTCCTGCTGATTTTGAAGATTGGTGAGCTGTTCTCTGGCTTTCTCCATCTTCTCAGAGATGCTGGAAAGGGCATTATCCAATCGGATGATATTTCCTCTGGCGTCAGTTCCAAGCGATACACGATGGCTTACAGCGCCTTTGAGGGTAATATCAAAGTCATGCCGGAAACCGTCAAAGGAAAGTTCCATCTGAAAGCCACGATAACTGCCAAGAGGGATTGGCTCGGTCGCTTTTATCTCCTTGCAGGCGGCAAGAATCATTTCACCGGCATCCTCTTTTTCCGTATAGTGCTTGCCCAGAATTTCCATACCACAAAACCCCTCTGGAATCTGCGGATGCGCTGTAACCGTTTGGATGTCTGCTTCAAAGCCACGAATATAGCCTGTCTGCCTTTCAATCTCCGCAGGGAAGTATTTCAGGAGTTTATCTTCCATGCGGTACTGCTGGCTCTGGTGGTCGGCTTTCAAAACCTTAAGCCTTGCCACATCAATGTCCAAGTCCATTTTCTCTTTAATCAGCGGATTTCCGGCGCACAGAGCCTTGATTTCAGCATAGGACAGAGCTTGCTCGTCTACATCGTCACAGGAACGAACAGGCGATTTTGAGGTCATAATCTGAGAAATGAATTTTTGCTTGTTTTCCAGTGTCTGATAAAGATACGCATCAAAAGTTCCCTCGGTTACATACTGATAGATCTGCACCTCCTTGTTTTGATTGCCCTGACGGATAATTCGACCATTTCGCTGGGTCATATCAGAGGGACGCCAGCCCACATCCAAGTGATGAAGCGCCACCAGGCGATCCTGGCAGTTTGTTCCGGCTCCCATTTTCTGTGTACTGCCCATCAGCACACGAACCTGACCAGTACGCACCTTTGCAAACAGTTCTTTTTTCTTTGCTTCAGAATCTGCATCGTGAATAAATGCAATTTCTTTCTCTGGCACACCGGCTGCTATCAGCTTCGCCTTGATGTCATCATAGACATTAAACGTGCCATCGTTTTTCGGGGTGGAGAGGTCACAGAACAGAAGCTGGGTCAGCCTATCAGCCTTTCCTTCTTCCCAAATCCGCAGCACATTTTGCACACAGGCATTGAGCTTGCTTTCCGGGTCATCTGGCAACAGAGGATTGATTAAACGCTGATCTAACCCCAACTTTCTTCCATCGCCGGTAATCTTGAGCATATTGTCCTCGGATGGGTCAACCATACCGGAATGAACCGCCGCTGCACGTTCCGAAAGGTCTTCTACCATGTCTTGCTGATAATCAGAAGGCTGCACAACAACCGTTTCAAATTTCGCATCCGGCACTGGGAGATGAAGCTGGTCGGAGGTTTTAATATCCGCAACTTCCTTAAACATATTCATGAGTTCCGGAAGATTAAAAAACTTTGCAAATCTGGTTCTGGCACGATAGCCGGTTCCTTCCGGAGCCAACTCAATAGCGGTGGTTGTTTCACCAAAGGTAGATGCCCAGCAGTCAAAATGGGTCAGATTTTTCTTTTGAAGTGTGCCGTACTGAAGGTATCGCATAACAGTATAAAGCTCCGTCATGGAGTTCGATACGGGAGTACCTGTTGCAAAGATAACGCCTCGCCCGCCGGTCAATTCATCCATATAGCGGCACTTCATAAACATATCCGAAGATTTCTGTGCTTCCGAAGTGGAAAGACCAGCGACATTCCTCATTTTTGTGTACAAAAAGAGGTTTTTGAAATCGTGGCTCTCGTCTACAAACAGCCGATCAACGCCCAGCTGTTCAAAGGTAACAACATCATCCTTTCTGTCAGTAGAGAGAAGTTTATCCAGTCTGGTTTGAAGGGATTTTCTCGTTTTCTCCATCTGTTTGATGGTGAAATTCTCGCCGTTCTGATATTTGAGTTCTGCAATCGCTCCCTCAATCTCATCAATCTGTTCACGCAGCTGGCGCTCCTGACGTTCCGGAGAAAGAGGGATTTTTTCAAACTGACTGTGACCGATAATGACTGCATCATAGTCACCGGTGGCAATTCTCGCACAGAATTTCTTGCGGTTTGCCGTTTCAAAATCCTTTTTGGTTGCCACCAGAAGTTTGGCACTGGGATACAGATGAAGAAACTCATTTGCCCACTGCAAGGTCAGATGGTTGGGAACAACAAACAATGCCTTCTGGCTCAGTCCCAGGCGTTTACTTTCCATAGCGGAAGCCGCCATTTCAAAGGTTTTGCCCGCACCAACCTCATGTGCCAACAGGGTATTCCCACCATACAGCACATGGGCAATGGCATTTCGCTGGTGTTCCCGAAGGGTTATATCGGGATTCATGCCACCAAATCGGATATGGCTACCATCGTATTCACGAGGTCTGGTGGAGTTAAACAGTTCATTATACTTGGTCACAAGTGCTTCACGGCGGTGCGGGTCTTTCCAAATCCAGTCCCGGAACGCATCCTTGATTGCCTGTTGTTTCTGCTGTGCCAGAGTAGTTTCCTTTTTGTTCAGCACACGCTTCTGCTTGCCATCCGCATCCTCAATGGTGTCATAGATACGAATATCTTTCAGATTCAGAGTTTCCTCCAAAATACGGTAGGCGTTGGCACGTTCCGTACCATAGGTCGTGTATGCTGCCACATCATTCTGGCTCGGAGAACTCTTTCCGTTGATTCTCCATTCTGCTGTCAGTTCCGAAAACTTGACCTCAATCGTGCGGCGGAGATAATACGGAGTTTCAAAAGTTTCCTGCATAAACTGCTGGATATAGGCAGGGTCAATCCAGGTTGCGCCCAGACGGACATCAATCTCAGAAGCATCCAAATCCTTTGGCTGTGCCTTTTCCAGTGCCTGCACATTGATTTCAAAAGAACTGTCTTTCTGTGCCGCCATCTGTGCAATCCGGAGCTTACTTCGCACATCGCCGGAGAGATACTCATCAGCTGTCTGCCAGCCCGAAACAGGGTCATCCGAAGCCATCGGGTCTTTGAAAATCACACCTTGCAGCTCGGTTTTAATGGAATCATATTCACCGGGAGTCCCCAGCAGTTCTGCCATATAGGGCAAATCTACCTTGCCATGCTCACCAATAGAAATCGCCAGTGCTTCAGACGGTGTATCCACGCTGTTCACTTTATGTTCCGGTTTAATGGTACGCTTAGTGAACATATCCGCTTTGCTCTTGAGATTACCGTCCTCATCCAAATTTTCCAGTGAACACAGTAGATAATAGCTGGAATCATCAACAAAAGCCTGACTGTTGGCTCTGTTGTTGATTAACCCATTTTTTGCGGTAAACGCATCATAAGCAGCATTCAGCTCTGCCTGTTTTGCCTGAATCATATCATCCGGATAGTCCTCCAGCTGATATTCAATCAGTTCATTCACAATGCGGTGAAGTTCCACCATGCCGCTGACACGTTCTTTGGCTTTGTCGTTGAGTTCCACTAACCGCATGACAGAGTTTTCCCGGAAATATACCTCGCCGTCTACGACCGTGTAAGAGAAGTTTTTCACGTCTGGGCGGGCAGGAATGGTAATCTGTTCTTTTTCCTGGATGTCTGCTTCTTCAGTTAGTTCCGCAGGAACATAAGTGCCACCGATCTGGGTAACAGCTTCATGAAGAAGGTCAGCCAGCTCCATATCTTCACGAGGACGGACTGTGAGATCATCCTTACCATATTGGGTACTTTCCATAGAAAGTTCTCCCAAAACCATTTCCGGATGCTCTACAAAGTAGCTGTTCATGATGTAACCGTCCGGTGTAGTATTCAGCTGTACCCAGTCTGGCATGATGTCGATGGGGTGGTCACGCTTTTGCAGGAAGATGATGTCAGATACAACCTCTGTACCGGCGTTTGCCTTAAATGCCGTATTGGGCAGTCTAATGGCTCCCAGGAGTTCTGCTCTCTGTGCCATATATTTTCTGGCATCTGAATTTTTTGAGTCCATCGTAAAACGGCTGGTCACAAATGCAACCACACCGCCCGGACGAACCTGATCGAGCGTTTTTGCGAAGAAATAGTTGTGAATAGAGAACCCCAACTTATCATAGGGCTTATCAGAAACCTTATAGTTGCCGAACGGAACGTTGCCGACTGCCAAATCATAAAAATCCCGGCTATCCGTAGTTTCAAAACCCGCCACCTTGATTTCAGCGTTAGGATAGAGTTTCTGAGCGATACGCCCACTGATGGAGTCCAACTCCACTCCATAGAGATTGCTGTTTCGCATGGTGTCAGGGAGCATCCCAAAAAAGTTACCGATACCCATTGCAGGTTCCAGAATATTTCCTGTTTCAAATCCCATCTGTCCAACCGCATCATAGATGGCACGAATGACAGTAGGACTGGTATAGTGGGCATTCAGGGTACTGGCTCGTGCTGCGGCATATTCTTCCGGAGACAGGGCTGTATAAAGTTCTCTGAACTCCTCAGCCCAGTTTGCCTTGTTTTCATCAAAAGCATCTGCGAGTCCACCCCAACCGACATATTGGGAAAGGATTTCCTGTTCTTCCGAAGTAGCATTTCGCTCATCAAACTCCAATTCTTTTAGGACACGGATTGCATCCATATTGGCTCTGAATTTTGCTTTCGCTCCGCCCTCGCCAAGATGGTCATTTGTGATGTGAAAATTGATTGCTGGAATATCGGGGATTTCCTTTGCCTGAATCGCAGTTTCGAGCTTGCGGATAACTTCCAGAACTTCAGGATGTTCCCACCCTGCGACCTTTTTATAGTCCTCAATAATGGTATCCTGACCGTCCTTGCACTGCATAAAGTCCAAACTGCCCGGTAAAGGTTGCGCCGTATTCATAGCTCCCAGAGCTTTCATCTGCGTGGAAGGCAATTCATGATAGGCTCTCAGTGCATCCTCAAAAGTACTGTACTCCTTGAGCTGAAGCGCCCCTCGAACCTGTAAATCTTCTACCACATAGTAGTGGTCGATAAAATGTTCCGGCTCAGCCGTGGCAACAGTTTTTTCCGGTTCTTCACCTGAAATAAATCGGGCATTGCGTTCATCCTGTCTTAAAAGATGTTCAAAATTCTCTTTGCTTTCTGCCCGATAAATTGGGTACACCATTCCTGGAGGCAGCAACTGTACATCAGTAGTTCCAATGGCAGTGATATTGTAGGCTTCTCCTTCCAGAAAAACAGTATCGCCCACCTGATATTCCGGTTCCTGTGTTGCTTCAAATTTAGATCGTTCATTGTACAGCCACTCCGCAGCTTCTTTTTCGGAAACCGCCTTTTTGACCTCCTGTAAATAATCATTTGCCTGCCACTCACTGGTGAATTCCTCACTGACACCTTCATCATCTACATAGATTTCATCCCGAATATCATCCCAGACAGCATAACCGTTTTCCGTTTCAATCACACTGAATCGCTCATAGGATTCTTCCCCGGCAGCAATGGCTTCTGCATCACGCATGACCCGCTGGACGAATGGACTTTTTTCCATGCTGCGATGTTCCAGTGCTTCACGAATGGCAGTTCCATCTACCTGTTCCCATTCTTCAGGTTCAGAAGGTGCGTTTTGTTCTGCAACCTGTTGTTCCTGCCGGTACTGTTCCAGAGTATCCTTATCAAAATAACGCTCCTGCTTAATCAACGAATCAATGCGATTGGCAACCTGTGTCCAGGACAGTTGCACCTTATCACAACCACTTTTGGTGTATCGAATTCCTTTGGCATCGTGATCTTCACCACTGCCAGAAGCACCGGAAAGCGCATGAGAACGACCGCCTGTCCCATACTCATTTTTCAAAAAATCCGCCTTTTCTTTTGCAGAATGTTCTTCCTGCCAATATTCATAGATACGGACTTTTCCACCGGAGAAACCACTGCCTCCGGACAGAGATTCATTGATTTCATCATCAGTAATAAACTGACGTACAAGGGGTGGTATGGTCATACTGCTCTGATATTCTCTGAGTGGCAAACCAAGCTCCTCCAGTCGCTGTGCCAGGCGTTCCAGCTTATGATAATGGAATCGCAACAAAGAAGAATCCTCTCGATAGGCATCCTGAAAACGCTGATATTCCACCATAAGAGCAGAGCGAAACTCGTTATCTGCCAGTTTGTCTGCCAGTGCCTTGGTTTCATCGGGGAAACCACCGCCTCGCAGCTCCTGTAAAGCAGAAAAATAGCCCTGCTCTCTGCCTGTTTCAGAGAGGTCATGGACGAGATACCAGAGTGATTCCGCAACCTTTGTTCGCTCATAACCGGGAGCCTCCACCAGCTCTACATTGGTGGCATACTCGCCATTCTCCAGCAGTTTACCGATACGCTCGGCAGCTTCCTGCCAGGATACGACCTGTCGGGATGGTGCAAAACGAGCAGTCTTTCCTCTGGCAAGATGAATACACTGCTCGTCAAACCATGCGCTGACCTCATGACCGTCCAACTTAAAGCCATTGCTTCCACGATAGAGTTCCGACAGACGCTTTACAATCTCCTCTGTGGATTTTCCTCTCATATATTCCAGTGCCACCATCATTCGAAGATTTGGTTCATTTCCGCCAACAGTGAGCACCTGGTCGATCTGATTTTCAGATAAAGAAAAAGCAGAGAGCGTTTTGCTCTCTGCTTCGTCAATAAAGCTGATTTGTTCTGATTCTGAAAGGAAAAGGTTCAAACTCAGCTGTTGATAAGCTCCGCTGTCACGATTTCCTCTGCCTGTGCTTTCAGGCTGTTCATGTGCTGTACCCATGCCATCTGCTGCGTCGCTTTGTCCGGTGCCGGATTCTTCTCCAGCAGTTCTGTCATCAGCTGCTCTACTCTGCGGTGCGCTGTCTCGTCGATCTCCTGGAGATGCGGGAACAGCTGCTCGCTGAGAATCAGGTCGTTCAGCAGCATCGGATTGTTCTCTTGCAGAAACGCCCTGCGCATTCTGCCGTACTTGCCCAACGGTTTCGTTTCGGTGTTCTTCAGTTCGATGTCCGGAATCCGGTAATCCCCGACCTGTGTGTAAGTCATTTCGTTCATAATCATGGTTCCTTTCCACGGTTTTTGTCTGTTCAAAGGCTTCTATGGCTTTTTCGATTTCTCCAAACATTCGAGAGGTGACTGCATTGACCGCCGTACCAAGAGCATTTACCGTCTGACGGGTATTAAAGTCGAATACATTTTGAAAATCTTCATGCTCAAAATAGTTGTCCGGATTCTCGGTAATACGGCTGTACATCGCATAGGAGACACTGTTTGCCACTGCGGTCTTAAATGCTACCTCGATGTTATATTCATCATACTCCTCCAGGAAGCTATCCGCAACGATGTCGAGGATCGGCTTTTTGAAATCGTCCCAATACTCTCTGGCAAGGTTGATTGCGATATTTTCCAGCTGATATTCCAAGATTCCCTCTGACGGAACCTGAAAGACACGTTCCATCTCATCCATTACGAAACGGCGGTTTTCATCGGTCACTCTCCACGGTGTAATCGCCGGAGAAGAACGACGTACACCTGTGTCCGCCACATCAAAGACATACCGCAGGTACGGTTTATCCTGGTTTATCACAAAAAGAGCAATGCCAGTGGAACCCCTTTTCACATAACGCCGATACTGATCTGTGTTCCATTCCTCATAAGGTTTGCACAGGGTAGCATTGGGACGCTGTGCATAAATCATCACCTGTTCCGGATAGGTGAAATCATAGTTTCGAGCCATCGTCGCCAGAAAAGAAGTCCAGTTTTCTCGGTTGGCAGTGATTCTATGGATTGTTTCTCTTGCCACACCGGAATAATACCTCTCTTTCGGATTCATTGTTTCCCTCCAATCTTCATAAATCCATAGAAAGATTCAGCTTTTCAAAGGTTTCATCATCCATATACGATAATTTCTGCAAAACAGAATTGGTCAAATCCAAAAGTTCTGTTTCATCCTCCTCAAGCTGTTCTTTCATTTGCTGCAATTCTCCATACAGCCCCATTCTGGTTCCCGGACTGTATAAGAGTATCAGCATTTTTTCATCAATGCTTAAATCCATCATTCCATCTCCCTCTCTGAGTAAGTTTTGGGCGGTTTATGGGGACTATCCAGAACAGGCTGTTTTTTCAGCTGTGCCAGGACAGAAGAACGTTCTTCCGTTGCAGGTGCTTTGCCATTATTGATAACGCCATCCAGCATCCCATAATCGTCCTCCATCGCCATCTCTGCATTTTTCAGGTAGTTCTCCGGCTTCATAAAGCCCTGAAGCTCCTGAAAACCGATAGAATCCACATAGTGAAAAGATACCACAGCATCGGTTTTCAGTGCCACGATGTCGCTGACAGACAGGCTGTGCCCCCGAAAATCCTCCGGACGCTCCATATTAAACTTTGTGTACAACCCTTCCAGCATGGCAGTCTGGTCAGTATAAGAGGAGAGCGGAGCCATATAGACCACATCATAATGGTCAATGTCCGGCTCTTTTCCCTGACGTTTCAGGGCTTCATAGGATTTAAAGCGTTCATAAACTGTTTCATCTGTACGGCGCAGTTGCAAAATTGCATACACATCCGTGGTGCTGTCCAGAAACGCTTGCAGCTTTTCGGCATTATCGAGATTACCATCGACTTCATTCCAGCCTTCAATTTTTTCCTGTGACATAGATTTTCCTCCTGCCCTTTCTATTTACAAGCATGTTTTTCAATCCCGGTCAATTAAAAATGATGTTTTATCCGAGTAGCTTATGTTAACTATTTTTCTCTCCGTTCTCAAGAATTCATATTAAACTGCGGTTTACCTTCCTCTGTTACCGTCATCACAATGGTGGCATCAAATATTCTGCCGGTTTTAGCAGACTTACAGCCTTTGAGCTTAACCTGTCCATCGGACAAGAGCTTTTGCACCACTACTGATGTCAGGTTCTTGCCAATGCTCTCGAAATACCGGCTGTTTTTCCATAGGGCGAAATGGCATTCTCTTTTGGAACAGAAAAATCCTTTTGGTCGTTCTATGACGGAGCTGCCACAGACAGGGCAGACACCCACCGTCTGTACTTCCTTTCCCATAAGCACATCAGACCCTTTTACCTTTTCATAGGTCTGCACCAGTGCGGAAATCATATCCTGTATTTCTTTCAGAAAGACATCGCTGTCGTACTCTCCACGCTCAATCATGAGCAGCTTTTCTTCCCAGTCAGCGGTCATGGATGGAGATTGAATCTGTTCCGGCATCACGGTTACAAGTGCGGTTCCTTTATGGGTGGAAATCAGGTGCTTAGTTTTCTTATCACCTTTACGTTCCAAAAAGCCGATTCGTACCAGCTTTTCAATCGTTACAGCACGAGTCGCCGGTGTCCCCAATCCCTTACGCTCCGCATCTTCCGGCATTTCATCTGCACCGGCAGTTTCCATACTTTGCAGAAGGGTGTCCTCTGTAAAATGCTTGGGCGGTGATGTTTTACCTTCTTTTACCTCAGCAGAGTGGACACTCAAGCCCTCACCAACTGTGAGAGAAGGGAGCTGATTTTCACTCTCTTTATCCTTATCAGCAGGTTTTCCGGAGAAATTTTTCCATCCAGGCTGTACCGTTGTTTTGCCTTTAGCAGAAAAAACATAATTTCCATCTGAAAGTTCAATCACTCTTTCGTTGTACCGAAAAGGCTCTCCGACTGCACAAAACAGGCGGGTAGCAATCAGTCGAAGAATCGCCTGTTCGCCTTTAGGCAGTTCCTCTAGACTACATTTCAGAGTTTCTTTGGTGGGGATAATTGCGTGGTGGTCAGAAACTTTCTTATCGTTGATAACATGCGCCGCATAAATCGGAACGTTTTTCACATCCTCCACGGGGAAAATGTTGAAAAGCGACTTTATCAATTCCGGAAGCACATCTTCCATATCACTTGTCAGATAACGGCTGTCTGTACGGGGATAAGTGACCAGTTTTTTCTCGTATAGACTTTGGGTATAGTCCAGTGTCTGCTGTGCAGTGAATCCCAACACCCGGTTTGCATCCCTCTGCAAAGAAGTTAGATCATACAAGACAGGCGGCTTTTCAGATTTTTCCTTATTTTCTGCCTTTGTGACAGTCAGTACCGAACCAACACACTTTCGGGCAACTTCATCCGCAAGATTTTTTTGCTTCATCCGCTCGCCAGACGCAGTGAAGTCCTGAAAAGCCAGCTCTACTGTATAAAAAGGCTCCGATCTGAAAGCTGAGATTTCAGCTTCACGCATCACGACCATTGCCAGAGTGGGCGTCATAACCCGCCCCACATTCAGTGTCTGACCATACAGGCATGAAAAAAGCCGAGTAGCGTTCATACCAACCAACCAGTCGGCTCGCTCTCGGCAAAGGGCTGCTTCATACAAAGCATCGTATTCACTTGAAGGTTTCAGGTTCTGGAATCCGTCACGGATTGCGGAGTCTTCCATAGATGACACCCACAGTCGTTCAAAAGGCTTTTTGCATCCGCATTGGTGATACACCAGTCGGAAAATCAGCTCGCCCTCACGCCCAGCATCCGTTGCACAGATCAGGCTGTCTACATCAGCTCTCGCCATGAGCTTTTTGAGAACTCCAAACTGCTTTTGGGTGCTGGCAGACGCCTGGTACTTCCACTGATCCGGAAAAATAGGTAGGTCTGCATACGCCCATTTATTATATTTCTCGTCATAGGCTTCCGGCTGTGACAACTCCACCAGATGTCCTACACACCAGCTGACCACATAACCGTTTCCCTCCAGGTATCCATCCTCACGCCTTGTCGCACCCAGTACCTTTGCAATACTTTGTGCCACTGATGGCTTTTCAGCCAATACTAATTTCATTTGCATCTGCTCCTTTCTGGAAAATAAAAAACAGTCCTACACCGAAGTGTAAGACTGCTATGTAAAATTGAACTTATGTAGACAAGTTGGAATTCGCATTGGAAACATACCATAATATGTTTATTCTTTAACTGATACTTCAATATTTATCTTTCTTTATTCATAAAGGTATTAACAGGTACCGTTTTTAAATTTTTCATAAGTTCTGGAGTAATAATTCTATCTTCTCTCGGCGTGTTCCAATAAGTGTCTAAGTAATTCAATAATATTTTCGAATACTTTTGTCGCTTTCCCCAATTTTCCTTTAACTTCTTATCACTGATAAAATCTGGATCCCTGTATACTCGGAACAATATTGCTAACCTCGCATCACGTGAGTATTCTCTTGGAAACGTTTCACGAAAATCATCAGGTATTCTTCTTAAATTTTTAGGCAAATTCAGAATAGGAACAGTATAATAATATGGTATACTTCTTGATTTTGCTGCTAAAAAAGTTCCTACTCCATCATCTATGGTATCTGTTTTCTGTGTTTTCTGAAATTGTTCTCTTTTAGAATTTAGCTCCTCACTATAGACGATAGAATTAATATCTTCAATTTCTTTAGCCAATAATCGTTCGTCTGCACTAACATATTGATATTGATTAAATATTCTAATAATACTCTCATCACATATTCTATCTGGTAGTTTGTCAAATAGCTTTGCATCATAAAAAAATATTACCTTCCAAGGAGATATCGGGAAAAAAACAACTTCTCCAACCGAACCCAAACCGGCACTGTAAATACCCAATGGATTTATAATAATGATCGGTACATCCGATGTAATAAATCTCATTTTTGTTTCATTAGTAATAATCTTCATTTCCAAATCACGAATTACAGGTATTATTTCTTTTACATTTGACAGTCCAAATTCAGGTGTGATTTCATTTTGAATTTTATTCTCAAGAGACTCCTTAACAACATCTTCATCAACTATATCCTCAAATTGTTGTTTCAAAATGCCTTTCATTATAGTGGTTACTATTTCCCTGTTATGAAACAGCATCGCCTTAGTTCTACAAATCTGATATATAACAAATTCTCTGATACTTTCAATATCATCTATTGTACAGTTTTCATCAATCGCACTCTTTAATGCCTTACTCCATCTAGTTTCCATATCAGCTAAAGTATTTTCTAATTTGCCGTCTTGGTCATAAAAATAGTCTTCTGAACATATAGAATTTGTAGGTATATCTTTCTTGAATATATCATCTTTGAACTGATAAAATGAAATTAAGACTTTTTCTTTCCTTGTACCCATATTTTTAATGTTAGAAAAATGTTTCATATAAAATCTTGGTACATAGTGTTGATTTTTTGTAATTTGCATATACCTCACCTTTCCTGAGCATAATATTATGATCAAAATCAAGATAAATTTCAATTTCTTATTGCCATTATATCATACCTATACATCCTCTGTCACTCACAACTACAGAATCTTATGTAAGACAGCCCGAAGGCTGTCCGTTGGTAGTCCTTTATACCGACTCATTGGTATCTTCATTATTTATCCGCTCCTTTCTGGAAAATAAAAAGTAGCCTTACACCGAAGCGTAAGACTGCTATGTAAATCGAATCCGTTTGCGAAAATTCGTATCTGCCTAATTTTTTTCGCAACTTGTACTACAAATCAAAAAGAATTTTCCAAAAAAGACACAATTTTTTCTTTGATGTCAGGTGCTTCATCATACACTGCATGGCTATACTGGTCATATATATCATATTCACAGCCCAGCTTGTCGATGATTTCATACGAACCCTCTACCCCTATCGTCTGGTCATTCTTATCACCAATCACCAGTACAGGGCACTTGATTTCTTCTAACCGTTCATAAACATCAAACTGCAGGAGCGCATTTACTAGGATACCGAATCGAACACAATCCTCTGCATTTCCGACCTTTTCCAAAGTGGGAAGAAGCTCTTTTACACTTTCCAGAAAAGTTTCGGAATACACGACATTAAAAAAGCTTCGATTCAGTGCCACTACATCCCGTCTGCCAGCCAATTCCAACCAGTTTTCAGCCACCCTTTTCATTGTTTCTGTCGGTCTGCTCATGGTGGAGCACACCACCAGTTTTTTTACTTTCTCAGGATGCCTTACCGCAAGAAGCTGTGCAATCATACCACCCTGTGAAACCCCATAGATATAAGCAGAGTCTACATTGAGCAAATCCATCGCTTTCGAGATATCCTCTGCCATATCCTCGACCGTATATCCTTCTTTCAAAACCTTCTTTCGTTCAAACAGGTAGACTGAATATTTTTTGGCAAACAGTTGATATGCTTCAGCTACTGCTTCACCTTGTCCTTCCAGTCCTGTCAAACTGACTCCGGATATGATAATTACAGCTTGGCTCCTCTGTCCAAAATGGATAACATTGATGTAGCTGTCATCCAGATTCAGTTTGATTTCTTTTGCACTCATCTTATCACCACATTCTCAAACTCACGTTTATTTTCTGATTTACTATCAATATATCATATCTTTTTTCTGCTGTCATGAGCAAATCCTAAAATTTATGTAAGACAGCCCGAAGGCTGTCCATATTATACATCATTTCCAATGAGATTATCCTCTTTCCTGTTATCCTCACTTTCCTGATACCCATAATCCTCATCATCCATATAGTCGGCATCAGGGTCAGGTTTTTCCTGTTCCTGCTGTACCTGCCTTTCCTGCCATTTCTTATATGCAAAAAATCCACCTATTCCTGCCAAAAGGAATAGTGTCAGAACAGCCGGAAGCACACTTGGTTTCTTTTCCGGCTCCGGTTCAACAGGGATTGGTTCCGGCTCTGGTTCAGGTTCTTCCACAATCGGACGGAGCATCTCGATTTCTTCTTCGTCCATCAGTTTCATCAAATCTGCTTCATCCACCTGATTGAGGAAGTGAACTGTCTGTTCCCCTTTGTCATCACGGTCGATGATGATATAAAAATAGTTTCCGGTTTTCGTCACAACCGTGATAAACTGCTTGCCCTCCTCCTGCGTTTTACCCTCGTCATCGACCAAAGTAAGATTTCCGTCCGGAGTCAGCGGCTCCATCGCCTGCTCTGGGATTGGTTCTGCCTGCTCCTCAGGTGCTTTTTTGTCTTGTGTTTCATTGGCAAAAGCAAATGCTGTTGTACTGAGCATCCCCACACACATTACAACTGCCAGAGCAATGCTTAACTTTTTAAACTTCATCTGTATTTTCCTCCTTGCATCCATGATAGATTTCTTCGGGTTGTAAAATCTTATTTTCCGAAAACTTCCTGAGCAGTTCTGACAACTGCTCAGGAGTCAGATTGGCCGCATGAACCATATCGTGGATTTCGGTGTTCTCCTCTTCACGATACCTGACCTCCAGTTCCTTGACCTTTGCTTCCCATATTGCTTTCTTTCTGCGTGCATTTGCAAGTTCCGCACCCAGCCTCTCCAATTTCGCACTCATAGCTTCTCCTTTCTTTCCATTACTCCAATCTTCCAAATCCATAAAAATGTTCCTGCCAATAGCTTGTATTGATATTTGCATAGGAAATCGGGTTCCCGCAGTGAATCATCATCCCGTTCCCTACATAGATTCCCACATGGGATATCGGTCCGAGGCTATCATATGTTCCCTCAAAAAATATCAGGTCTCCTGCCTGAGCCTGTGATGGCGAGACCATCTGACACAGATTTTTCAGTCCGCTGGCCGTCTGCCTGCCGACATTCCATCCATTGCCACAATGATTGATGACCCAACTGACAAATCCGGAACAATCAAAGCTGGTCGACGGAGAAGAGCCTCCCCACACATACGGATAGCCAAGATATTTTTCTGCTTCCCGCATCATATTGGCAAACCTTTCATTCGTCAGTGCTTCCCCCGGAATATCATAGTCATCGTATTCCGCACCACCTGCACCCGGGATTGCATAGATATCATCACCAAACAGATAGGGTCGATTTCCCAGAGTTTCCAGAAGCAGATAATAACGATTCAGTTGATCCTCATTCAGTCCGCATTGTTCCACTACCTTTTCCAGACTATGATTCACAAGATAAACATGAAGAATCCGGTATTCATACTCTACCGTTGTGGTGTTTCCATCTTCATCTGTGATTGTTTTTGTGCGGATTTCGACCTCCTCCTGAAATTTCAGCTCATACTGCATCTTAAACAGCCGGGCAATTTCTGACTGTACTTCCTCACGGGTATAATCCTCGAAGATGACTGTCAGGTATGATGCCAGAACATAGGGGTTATGTCCGATTTCATCCAAATGGTAACGATACTCATCGTATCCCGGATGAAGTGACTCAACCTCTTCTATCTGCTTGTGCAGGTCATCTTCCATCGCAGTATAATCCTCATCCACTCCCAGAATATCTTCATCTTCGGCAGTAAAGGAGGAACCCAGAACAGCCTGGGTTCCTCCTTGAAACATTGCTGTACAGGACGTGAACAATCCGGATATCAGCATAAAGAGCAGACCAACAGCCAGCAATATCAGCATCACTTTTTTATTAGACACACAGAATTCGGTGGCTCTTTCTACGATATTTCCAGATTGCTTTACAGCTTTTGCTGTTCCCTTTGAGGCACCGGATTTCGCGGTGCTTTTTCCAGCTCGTGCTGCAGCATACTCTTTTTTTATCCTGTGCTTTTGCTGCCAACGTGACATAGGATTAGAGGAGATTCCCGGATTTTCTTTCTTAAATCTTTCAAACAGTGCGTTCACATTTGCTCTGTCTGACTTCCCCACCATCTTTTCAGCCTTATCATAAGATTTCAGTTTATGACTGTAATAAAGATGATCCGCTGCATACCAAGCACTTTCCGCAGTCCGCACAGTACCATCTGCTGCTTGCACTCCTGTGTTATCATCATTCTCTGTAACTGCCTGATGGGCTTTAACAGATATCACAGTCACAGCAGAACGGGTCATAACCTGTTTTACCCTGGATGGCTTTTTGATTTCCTCCTCGATACTTGCCTTGGTAAAACGAAGCTTTTCCTTTCTCTTAGCCGAAATCGAAGCTTCATCTCGCAGATTATGGTGATTTTTTCCAGAATTGATACGTTCCACTGCTCTTTCTGCCTTGTCAGTTTGTTTCTGTGCCTTCTCATAAGCAGATTTGACACGTGGGTCAGAGAGATCATCCTCGGTAAAACGGAGTCGAGTTGGCTTTTTGACCATTCCTTATTTCTCCTTTTCTTCCCTTACTACCTCTGACAGCTTGGTGGTCATAATTCGGTACAGTTCTGTATCAGCCGGGAACCTGTCAACAAAAGGAAGGATGACATTTCCATAAAACAGGAGCCCCTCTCCCTCACCGGAATTCGTCACATAAGAAAGCTGATGCGGAGAGATATTCAATCTTTTTGCCAGAATCCCCCTGTCCTCACTTGCCTGATTGAGCATATAAATAAAATCCGAGTTCTCCAAGATATTGGCGATTTCTGGACTGCGGAGCAAATCCTTCACATTTTGTGTGATGCCTGTCGGAATACCGCCCCATTTACGAAATCGCTTCCAGATTTCGATGGAATAGGCGGCAGTTTGTTCTTCCTTGAGCAGAAGATGGAACTCGTCAATATAATATCTTGTCGACCTGCCCGCATTTCGGTTTGCTGTCACTCTCCCCCACACCTGATCCTGAACAACCAGCATCCCTATTTTCTTCAGCTGATTGCCCAATTCCTTGATGTTGTAGCATACCAGACGATTGTTGATATCCACATTCGTGTGGTGATTGAAGACCTTCAAAGAACCTTTTACATAAATCTCCAGCGCAGTCGCTACATGATGCGCTTCCTTCTCTTCCTGCTTTAAAAGGGCGTTGTACAAATCCTCGAGTATCGGCATATTCTCCGGCTTTGGGTCATCGAAGTACCGCTGATAAATCTGATGCACACAGCGGTCAATGACCGTTTTTTCGACCGGATTCAGCCCGTCTTTTCCGCCGACAACCAGCTCACACAGGGAAAGAATAAAATCTGCTTTTAAGGCAACTGGGTTATCATCCTCAGAGTAGTTTAAGTTGATATCCATTGGATTGATATAATTTGTACTGGATAAGCTTATCTTGATGACCTGTCCCTCAAATTTGTGTACCAGTGCTGTATACTCTGCTTCCGGGTCACAGATGATGACATCATCATCACTTACCAGAAAAGCATTGGCAATCTCTCTTTTGGCTGAAAATGATTTGCCTGAACCAGGCGTTCCCAGAATCAATCCGTTTGGATTTTTGAGTTTCTTTCTATCCACCATAATCAGGTTATTGGAAAGAGCATTTAAGCCATAATACAGGGTATCTCCCTCCGACTGGAAAAGCTCCTGTGTAGTGAACGGGACAAAAATCGCCGTGGAACTGGTGGTGAGTCCCCTTTTTATGTCAATCAGATTCTGAGCGAGCGGAAGACAGCTCATCAGTCCCTGTTCCTGCTGGAAATCCAATCGACGCAGATTACAGTTATGCTTCTGAGCAATGCTTTGTGCCTGAAAGACATTGTTTTCCAATTCCTGTTCAGTCCGTCCTGTATTCATCACCAGAAACGTGATGAGGAACATGCGTTCATTCTGACTCTGCAATTCTTTCAGCAGTGCTTTGGCATCTCTGCCGTAGGTAGCAAGGTCGCTTGGAATGATGTCCATATCATATCCGGCGCGAACTGCCTTTTTCTGCTCTTCAATCTTACTGCGGTCTAGTTCTGTTATGGTCCGTTTCACCGTTTTGATCGCGGCAGTCTGATCCACCGACTGGATGTGCATCGTTACGATTTGGCTGGATTCCATCCCCAGAAAATCTGCCAGGATACGGTCGCTCAAGTCAGAGGCCGTGATCGCCAGAAATGACATAGCTCCGTACATATTCCCCATCTGAAAGGTTCGGTTGGTCTGAAAAGCAAACGAAGCTGGTGCGATGAAATCCTTAACAGAAAGTCCGGATTCGACCAGACCCTTCCAGTCAAAAAAGAATTTGTCCTCATCTCCCATATGAAAAACCGCATGCATCAGATTGAGCCTTTCTTTTCCATTCATCGATTTTGCCGTCACCCCTAGTCTTCTAAAGTTATTGATCAGGTCATTCTCGATGTGGATGAGTCTCGGCTTTGCCTGTCTCATAGATTCTGCTGTGATGCCAAAGGTAAGATACTTTGTTTTGGTCAGACCGTTGTTTCCCTGTGACAGCTGTTTTCTAAGCATTTGGCTGTACTCTGCCCGAACCGGATTGAAAGAATCTCTCCGGTATGGAATACGGATGCTTTTTTCAAAGCTGTCCGCATCGGTGCTCATATTCATAAAGGAAAGCTCAAAATGAATCGAACTGTCAAAGAAGTTCAGGAAACTGCACCATTCATCAAAGATAGCCGTTTTATCCTCCTGCTGTGCCAGCTGATAGTTAATGTCCTGAAACTGAATGGTCTTCGTGTAGTAATTATCCGTCACACGACAGATTCCATCTGGGAACATCCTCTGAAATGGGATGGACTGCTGAGCAGTCTGCGGGATTCCGTTCTCCAGCTTGGAACGTTCCACAACTGACTTAATCTCTCTTTGCTGTTTTCTGCTTAGATGTGCTGGCATGTTTCTCTTTCTTGCCTGTGGATTTTTTTGAAAAAGCAATACGTTCTACCTCCTGTTCCAGTTTGTTCTGACGTATCAGCGCATCATAATAGTTGATGGTCTGATATGGTCTTATCTTCGGTCGAATGAATTTAGCCTGGATGACCTGCTTTACTATCACTTCCAGTGGTTGTCCATTCTTTTCATACATCGCCAGAAGGAACAATGGGAGCATGACGATCATCATTACCATTGTTGCTAGACTGACATTTCCACTGCGTTTGATCAAAAAGAACAGCGGCACTCCAATGAGAGCCGCTGTTCCAAAACAAATGAGCTGTCTTTTCGTAAGATTAAAAAGGATTTTTGATTTTACCCGTGTCAGATCACGTGGTACTGGTATATATGCCGCCAAAGAAAAACCTCCTTTCCAATATTAATGTGCATTGAGCACACTCTTTGCCAATGAACCTGTCTTAAAAAGTGTAAAACAGAGCAGGACTGTATAGCCCATGATACCCCAGATTGAGACGATTGGATCACCACTGACAGACAGGGAGTGAATCAGTACAGCATAGATTCCCACACAGATCATGATCAAAAAGCCCTGAAATCCAAGAGCAAAAAGGGAGCGAAGATAGTTTTGGCCAGTACTGCTCTGTTCTCTGTTTCCAAATGTGGCAAAAGGGATTGGAGCAAGACTCACCATAAGATAGATTTCGATCATTCGTCCGTAAACAATGACGAAGATGACAACCGCAAGTGCTGACATTGTAATCTGCAAGATAAAGGATTGCAGAAACAGCCCCAGCAATGGGCCAAGGTCCATACCTTGCAGAGTTGCTTCCATTGACTCCAATGCAGATCCGTCAACTGCGGTACTGCCAGAAATAATGCCGGCACTTGAATCGATAACACGCTGTGCTACATCAAACACTGCCATTGTGATACTAAAAGTATTTGTAATCAACATAACTGCGGCAAAGGTCTTGAATATCCATTTGAAAAATATCCATGTTTCAAAGTTAGCCAGATTGTTATGCTCCACAATAAGCTGAATCAGTTCATAACAGGCGATAAAGGTCAGTATCATGCCTGCTATGGGAATGATTACCGACTCGGAGACATTTCGTATCATGGAAAAAACCCCTGGCGAAAACGCGGCAGGGGTCGTTCCAACAGAAGATGCTATCTCACCGACCTGATTATTGACAGAATCAAACATCCCCGACAGATTTCCCATGATACCTGACACAAGCATTTCTTTCAGCCAATCGGTGATCTGCTGGAGAATCTTTTCCACAAGATGTCACCTCCTTTTTCCTGATTAACCGAACAGGCCCGACAGAAGCGGTACAAGAGTAGTTCCGATGAGTGCTACCCCTCCACCTGCCATCAGCTGTTTCATGCCCTGGCTTTTTGCACCTGGGTTATCATTTCCGTAGCCTTCCAGAAGATTGATGACGCCCCAAATACCAAGTCCGGCACCCAGTGCTACTACCAGTGTTTGTAAAACTGTTACTGCGCTCTTAAAAAATTCCATTTTTCTTTCTCCTTTCAAAAATGGACCAGCTCCGAATATTTTGAGCTGGTCCTTGTGTACTGAATTTTACTTTTAACCGAACAGTCCGGAAAGAAGTGGTACAAGGGTAGTTCCGATGAGCGCTACTCCGCCACCTGCCATCAGCTGTTTCATGCCCTGGCTTTTTGCGCCTGGATTATCATTTCCGTAGCCTTCCAGAAGATTGATGACACCCCAGATGCCAAGTCCGGCACCCAGTGCTACCACCAATGTCTGTAAAACTGTTACTGCATTGTTAAAAAACTCCATTGTTTTCCTCCTTAAATCATTTTGTCTTTCATTCTCATTCCTGTGCTGTCTGTATTTTCTATTCCAGCCGAATATGTCGGCGGCCAATTTTCCTCATATCCCGGTTCCGTTCAGAATCCTGATATATGAGCTTTTATCATCATCCGGCGGCGAGCGCGGCAAGCGTCTAACATATCTCCGTCCTAAATCCACCGCCACCTTTTCTACGGTCTGCCTTCCTTTTTTAAACAACCTGTCCATCTTCTTCACCTCCTTCATCTGCATCCAGCACGATAAACTCATCATCCGCTTTGAGTTTCAACCGGCAACTGAGATATTGCTCGATGTTAAACTCATTTTTCCTGCTGTAATCAGCTGTCAATTTATAATTCGGATGCTGTGTCAAGTCATACTTATCGGACAAAAACGGGCGGACTCCGCGGAGCTGTAAGATACATTTTCTACCGTCCAGCACTGCAAGTTCATCAATAGATGCGAGATCATGCCCTGTTTTTTGATAATTTGTACCATAGGACGGGCTGTTGCCACGGGTGTCCGATGTGTTATACAGATCAATCGTTTCCTTCCCAAGTGCCTGATTGAGTTCTTTCAGGGTTGTCGGTTCAGAACCGCCTAAAAAGATGCGGGAATCCATATTTCCAATGATGGTATCTGCATTGTCTTTGTAGATAGATTTCAGCTGGGATTGTGCCTGCAACACCAGACAAGCCGAAATCTCACGGCTTCGTATTGTCGCAACCAGCTTTTCCAGATTCGGTATCTGACCGATGTTGGCACACTCATCAATCAGACAGCGTACATGGACCGGAAGCCTGCCGCCATATACATCATCCGCTTTTTCACACAGCAGATTGAACAGTTGAGTATAAATCAACGAAATCAGGAAATTAAATGTACTGTCTGTATCGCTCATAATGAGAAAGAGCGCTGTTTTTTGGTCACCCAAGGTATCCAGCTGTAGTTCATCGTACATTGTGATGTCTCTGACTTCTTGAATGTCAAAGGGGGCAAGTCTGGCTCCGCAGGAAATCAGGATGGACTTTGCCGTTTTACCTGCCGCCAGTTTATATTTCTTGTATTGGCGAACTGCAAAATGATCAGGCTTTTTCTTTTCCAGTGTCTCAAACATCATATCGACTGGATTCTGAAATTCCTCATCCTCCTCTCTGACTTCCATCGCATTTAAAAACTCGATCAGGGTTGAGAAGTTTTGTTCTTCTATCGGTGCTTCATAGTGGATATATCCTATCAATGCACAGTAAAGCAGGGTTTCTGCTTTGGTCCAGAACTCATCCCCTGCTTTTCCATCCCCTTTCGTGTTTGCAATCAATGCCGTTACCAGCTTCAGAATATCCTTTTCCGAATGGATATAAGCCATTGGATTATAATGCATGGATTTTTTGAAGTTGATCGTATTGAATATTTTAATCTGATGCCCCTTTTTCCGCAGCAGGTGGCCACAGGACACTACGATATCTCCCTTCGGGTCAGTGACCACGTATGAACTGTGGCACTGGAGTAAATTAGGCTTAAGCCAAAAACGTGTTTTACCAGAACCTGATCCTCCGACAATCAGAACATTTTTGTTCCTTGCATTTGCCGGATTTTTCGGACGGTTGGACATCATCAGACGCTCTGTTTTGGTTAGGATGATGTTGTCCTCAAACTTTGGTGCTATAAACGGTGCGATATCTTTTGCTGTCCCCCATCGTGCTGAACCATACTCCATACCATGACGGTACTTTTTCGCATTTTTTCCTCGCAGATATACTGCAAGCCGTAAACCAGCGCCGCAGACAATACCAATGAGCAAATCAAGTGGATAAAAGCTCGGCAGAGGATTCCCAAATGCAACAGGGAGCGTAGAAAAAAGGCTGAGGAGTTTTGCAGAAGTGTCTGCACCCTCAGCCATACGCCACGCTTCTCCGATATTTGTTGCAATCAATCCCAAAATAAAATATGGGATATTCAGAATCAGAAGTCGTTTTATCTCTTTTCTGTTCATCAAAGGTCACGCTCCTGTTGTTTCTGGCGTATTTTCTTCGAAATAAGAGAAGCCGCCAGTTCCTTGAATCGATTCAATTGTGTAAGCACACTCGGCTTTTCTTTCCGGTTCATTACTCTTGCCTGATATTCATTACAGAGAGCACCCAGTGCTTCCCCATCTTTGGCACGGACAAACACCGTATATCTCGGTGGGTCCACACTTTTGTTTTTCCGCACAGCATAGACGATACCGTACTTTCTTGCCAGCTGTTCAAACTCCCGAATTCCTCGCTGGTCCACTTCGCTGGCTGCAGCTCCCTGATTTTGTTGTAGGAGCTTTTTTACACTCTGCCTGCCTTTTGGTGTTTTCTCCTGTTGTGACATCATATCGCGATATACCTTGTTCAAGATTCGAATCAACTGTCTGCTGGTCAGCTTTGTGGTCGTAATTGCGAGATTGACTGTTCTGTTTTCTACTTCTTCCTGCAATTCACCTCACCCCATTCCTCACTGATATTCTGATAGGCTGTTTCAATAGAGGGCTGTCCGCTGGCATAATCCATGAACGTGTGAAAATCGTACTGGCAATGTCCGAAGCTGACCGGAATCAGCCAACTCATAATTTCACGAAAACGTATCAGGAAACGCTCCTGAACTTCCTTATCCAACGAAAATTCAAAAAGCTGTTTTTCATGCGGATTGTGACAGGCTTCCATTAGCTTTATCTCAACATTTCCATCCCGGTAAATCAAAATAGAAGTTGATCTGCCATAAGCACTTATATGAACATAGCGATTATGATTCGTAAATGAAATCTGAACTTTCACTCCACCTCCGGTAACATCCACGGTATTTTCTGCCAGTGCATTCAGTGCTGTTTGAAATGCTTTTCCAATAAACTCCTGTTTATTGGATGCATCCAACTTTCGCTGTTCTGTTTTGGAAACTTTCTTTTCAGCCATGCAATCCCTCCTTAAAGAACATCCCTGTCAGGACTGCTTTTTTGCGGAATGGATTCTGATTTCAGAGGGGCATCCGCAGCTTTCACCTTGTCATCCGGCAAGGGAAGTGCCATAATACTGCGCCCCATACGGACAAACATTTCCGGCTGATGGAACTCTTTTTCAAATTTCTCCATTAGTTCAGGAGAGAGGGAAGCAAAGTTCTCCTCACCCAAACCGACAACCAGAAAATCACCGGCGACAATGTCATAAATCCGTCCGTCATTATCCCGTAAAGCCCGGTTCAGTTCGCTGCCATTCAGCTTTCCTTCGTCATTAACGATCAATGACACCGGTTCATTGTAGGGATAGACCGCTTCTATATCGCCGCCAACAGCTTTCTGCAAATCTTCCAGCTCGCCGCCTATCTGAACCGCCTGGGGATACATTCCCGGCTTGACGAGCAAAACATCCAGCTGTTCTTTCTGTTCCTGCACAATTTCACGTTCAGCTTCTGCCGAAAAATCCACACCGGTAAAATTTTCAGAATCGAGGATATGTTCGGAATTGTAATATTCCTCCTCAACTTTTGCTTGTGCAGCTTCCATTGATTCTGCTTTTACAGTTACCGTCTTTTCGAGGGTTTCGGTGATTTTGATGTCATATTCTTTCAAATACATCTACCTCCGTTTCTTTCGGATATAACAAAAGCGACTATCCACAAGCCTTACAGCTCATAAATAGTGGCTTCGTTTTCCCACTGGGGAATACACATTTCTTCCAGTTCCTCGGTCAGACTTTCCGGTGTAAAGAACAGGTCGTCTCTTTCCTTCAGCAGTTTCACAATCGAGCGATACTCCGTAGCATAGTAGAAGTCACCGGACTTGATGACCATGCTGACGTTGTGTACCAGAGCAAAACTCATATCTTCCAGCAGCCACAGCTCCCGATTATAGGAAGTATCGGTCACGTCGTAAATGCCGATTTCCATATCCGAATAAATCAGGCAGGCTCTCTGCATGAACAGCTCCTTACCTCGGTACTCAAACCCACGGTCGATATTGGTTTTTACAACATATTCATACGCTGTTTCTGCCTTATCTCGCAGAGCAATACAGACTTCCGGCAAACACAGGGCTGCACAGCCAACTTCTTCCTCATCATACGCTTCATAGTCCTCCGGCTGAAACAGATCAAACAGCCATTTCAAAGCATCGCTCATTTCTTTCTCAGCAAACATTTATGCGTCCTCCTCATCGCTCCATAGATTTCTCCCGTTTCCTCTGCCACTGTTCCAGCAGTTTGATAATGGTGTCCTCCATCTGCTTTGGCGTGTAGGACTTGGGAAAATACTTCCGGAGCACATCATTTTTAATCGTTACTCGGTCCTGCTCATTTTTCTTTTCCTCCGATAGGATGGCACACATCGCATCCAGACTGCACTTTCCCTCCTGACTGAATTTCTTTAATCGCTGTGCCTGCGAGAGTGAAGGAGTTGTCTGTGCGTAGTCCATCGCTTCCAGAAAACCCTGCTGTTCTTCCTTTTTCAGATAAGACAGCTCCACCGCCGGATTGAAGGCGATTTTCTTCTCATCGACCATATCCAGCAGTTCAGGAATCAGTTCTGTCAGGCGAATATAACGCCGAACTGTATCACCACTCATTCCTGCATCTTTAGCAACCAAATCATCACTTCGGAACTTCGCCGCAAGTTGCGGCGAAGTTAAATCACTTCTTGCGCCCTGATGTTTAATGGCATCCAGCTTCATTTTGTACGCAAAGGCTCTCTCACTCGGCAGAATCGTTTCTCTTTGCAGGTTGGAATCCACCATCAAAATTACAGCGGCATCGTCGTCCATATCCCGTACAATCACTGGCATCGTTTCTTTCCCTGCAAGTTTGGAGGCATGATGGCGGCGGTGCCCAGCAATCAGCTCATAACCTCCTTCCGGACGAGGGCGAGCGATCGCAGGTGTCATCACTCCAAACTGCGTGATGCTCTCTACCGTTTTCTGCATGGCTTCATCATCCAGAACCTTGAATGGATGTCCCTTAAATGGATAAAGTTCGGAAAGCTTGATTTCCTGCACCCGTTCCTGTTGGGCTTCACTGGTCGGTCTGAAAATATCATCGTAACTGCTCAAGCTGATGTTTCCGCCTTTTTTCGGCATTGCTAATCACCTCCCTGGTAAGTATTCTATAGGCTTCTGCTACTTTTCCTTTTGGATCGTGTCTAAAAATGCTCTTGCCCTCGGCACTGATCTCCTCTGCACGAACAGAACGTGGGATATCCGTCTGGTAGACCTTGAGCTTGGTACCATAGTTTTCCCGAATCAGGTTCGCAATCTCTTTAGCGTAGGTTGTACGGCTGTCCACCATCGTCAGCAGGATGCCCTCGATTCGCAGTTTCGGATTGATTTGCCGGCGTACCTTATTGATAGTCTGCAAAAGCTGTTCCAAGCCTTTTGCAGGAAGATAAGCCGCCTGTACCGGAATCAGTACATTGTCTGCCGCAGCAAGTGCATTGACAGTGAGCATTCCCAAAGAAGGCATACAGTCCAGCAAAATAAAATCATAGTCCTTTTTAATTGTGTCCAGATACTGTTTCAGGATAGTCTCCCGGCTCATGGCATTGACCAAAGAAACCTCCATGCCGGACAGCTCGATATTGGCAGGCATCAAATCCACACCTTCCTGATGATGCAGAATCCCTTCTCCGGGGACAACCGGCTCTTCCATCATCACCTTCTGCATCATATCAGAAAGCGTCAGAGACAGCTTGTCCGGTATTGGGTAACCCAAACTGATTGTCAGAGAGGCCTGTGGGTCTGTATCGACGACCAAAACCTTTTTCCCTTCCATAGCCAATCCAACCCCCAGATTCTCACAGGTGGTCGTCTTTCCCGTACCACCTTTCTGGTTCACAATCGCCATGATGGTTGCCTGTTTTGCCACTGTCTTTCCTCCTCCTTTGTTTCTTGAGCTTTTTCAATTTACATCACCTCTCGAGGCTTGATATTGTTCATACCGCATCAGAGCGTCATAGTAACCGTCCATGGTCAATACAGCATTATATATCGCCGCAAGTAGATACTGTTTGATATTGCGAATCTTTGTCGTATTTTCCTGAAAGCAGTTCATCACGAATTTGATGTGTTCGGAATTTAGCTTCATCAGTCGACCTCTCACAACATCAATCGGCTTATCATCGCTCGCAATACGAATCCATTTTCTTTTACTGCACATAGTCTCTGCTATCAGTTCCAGAACAGAATCCAGCAATTCCCTGTTATACGAATACTCCTGATAGAGTATCTCAAACTCCAACTGCTCAAAGAAGTAATCACGATAGTATTCATAATCTCCGTTCCCTTCTGTTCCAAAATCATCGGAAGGAAAAGAAAGATTCTTTTTACTCTCCTTAAGATTATTTCTCTTAATATTATTCCCATGTTCTTTTGACATTTCCAAAGCTGTCAGATTCACATTTTCAGAAGTGTCATTTTCACATTTCAGGAAGTGTTCTTCTTTACATGGTGCAGAACAGATAAATTTCTTTACATAGATTAGGTTTGGTTTGCCAAGGCCCTGTTTTTTGCGTAAAATCAGATTACCTTTTTTCTCAAGCTCTGCAAGGATCTGAATCGCTTTCTTATTCCCGCAGCCAAGTGCTTCCATGATATTTTCTACTCTGTAGATGATATAGACCCGTCCCTTTTCATCAATCCATTCATTTTTTCTGGAGATACTCATCCGGTCCAGAAACAGTCCGTACAACAGCTTTGCTTCCGCAGACAGATTTCGGTATCTACTGTCAGTAAAAAGCAGTTTTGGAACCCGGTAAAAAGCATATTGCTCTGATTCATCTATTCCAAAAAATTCCTCATACATTTTACACGTTCACCACCTCTTTGGGCGGAAAATGCTCTTTCTTCAATGGCACTTTACGGATCGTGCGTTTCTTTAATCCATACGGACAGCTCGTATAGTAGCAAAATCGATACTTCCAGTGTGGTTTATAGTATTCGCATTTTCGACAGCATTTTGGTGCACTTACTCCTGTTCGATTTAAGTTCTGGTACATCATCATCACTCCTTCTCTCTTTTTCCTTTGCCCTTCCTCAGCGAATACAAAGTTCTCTCATCAGTTGTTTGGTACACCAGCCGATACAAAGCCTCGCCCGACCATATGGACAGCCATCGCACTCACTTTTCGGTTTCTCTGGTACAGAAATGAGATAATAGCAGTTCTCCCGCCCAAGTCCACAGCCGATTCGACTATTTTTCCAAAAGAAACAGTTGCGGCACTCCGCTGGTTTTTCCGGTGCATATATCGGTTTTCTCAAATAAAATCTCTCCTTTCACATTTTTCGAAATAAAAAAAGAACGTCCATCCTGCCTCTTCAAAAGGCGAACAAACGTTCTTTGATGTTATGATATTTGACAAGCTATCCCAGAAACCCTATCCTGTAAATGGAACAGTCTATCTTTTTATGCTTGGACTTTCTGTTCCGGCAGTATGATATCTGTTAATCATCAACTTCGTAACAGTTTATCCAGGATACATATACAATGCATAATTCTAATATTTATACATTCCTGTCAGTCAAATTCTTTCCTCTCAGCTCTCACCCTCTTAACATTTCGTTGTGCTTTTCAGTAGTTTTACTGAGCCTGTTTTCCAATGGGATTTCAGCATGAAATCTTGGACAAAAATCAGCGAAAATCCTTTATTTATAAGGCTTTTAAACGTTATCCTTATTATAACTCAACAGTCAATCCTTCTTACAATACCAGTTGCTTTCATATCAAAATCTCCTTATCCGTTTCTATGATTTTGCTGCACTGTTATTGTTTGCAGGATACGGGAAAATATGCATAATTTATTTTTCTATCAATTCTCTTTGATCTTTACTTGCCCTCTTAAAACTTGTCGTCTTTTTTATATATTCCCATGTACAAGAAAAGCAAACACTATTTTTAGAAAATTCTAGAATTTTCTCCGATTATTTCATCATAGTAATCAAATTTCCAGACAACGTCAATCTAAGTAACAGAGCCGCTTTATTTTATACTTATAATGTAATATTCTCTTTCCAATTTATACATCCCATTATCCCTATCTATTGGTACTGAAATCGCTTCAGATAATACTTGACAGGATTTTAAAACACAAAGCTTTCCTGCTCTATATACATCGAATAGTGCAACATTTTATTTTAAAATTCAATTCCTTTTCTTGCTTTCTGTCCACAGGAATATGGATGTTTAATTGGATTAATTTCACTGACATAATCTGCAACATCTATGAATTTGGGCTGTGGGTTTCTACCAGTTAGGACAAGCTCTATTTTTTGAGGTTTCATTGTAATAATCTGATCTGCCAGGTTTCGATCTAACAGATTGTATTCATATGCCGCATTAAATTCATCAATAATCAACATATCGATTGTCCCACTATTCATTAATTCGTATGCTCTTTTTAGAAGTACATTATGGCATTGAATTAATTGTGTTTTTGTGTCATCGGACATTTTAAAAGTAAAACCATAATTTTTATTACTTCTATCCACAGATATATTGGGAATAAGTGATAAAGATTCTAATTCAGAGGTTTTTCCCCCTTTTAATAATTGAACAAAGTGTACTTTCATATCGCTTCCAGCAGCACGTAATGCAAGTCCAAGGGCTGCGGTAGTTTTTCCTTTTCCATTTCCACAGTAAATATGAATTAATCCCATAGTTACCTCCCTATTATCGGTCATATTACTTTTCGTAATTCTCCAAGTAATTATCGATTTCTTCCAAGTTCTTTTTCCAAATTTCTACCTGATCATCTTTTATTATTTCAACACCTCCTCCCTGAATCTCTCCATTTTCGCCACTTACTCCTTCCATACATCCCTCAATAGACAAATAATTATCCTGTAATTTTTTCAGCAATTCATTATCTGGTCTCCATTTTCCTCTAGCCTCTAGTTCAAGAAATCTTCGTGCTATTTCTTCTGCTGCATACGAATTATTCTCTAGGAGCCATTTCCGCATCTTTTCATCATTTATATACGTTTCGACCAACTGATCTAATATTTGATCCTGCACACAGTAACTAGTGCATTTTACGTCAAATACATTTTGAATTCGATGCATCATTTCAGAAGCACCTGTGTACGAATCCTCCATTGTACTATCCTGCCACGAGGCATTTAACAAGGTTTGCTGAATATCTTTCTCTATTTGCTTTTCGAGTGTGGTGGTGGTAATTACAGTATTACGTTCACTCATGCTTTGGTATTGCCGAATTTTTTTCCCACCAATTGTTTCCGCTACTATCTTAAAAGCACCATGAACTTGTAATCCAAAACCACAAGCTAATGTATCCATTCTACGGGAAGAAGAAACATCGCAGCTCAAATCAATATTTTTTGTATTCTGCACAAATTCTTTTATACTTTTTCTTCCATCTAATTCTTTTCCATATGCAAAAGCTGAAGATTGGATAAAATATCTTGCCAAATCCTTTTCATTCCCCCAAGCACTAGCTTTTAAAGCAAGATCTATTCCTGCACCAAACGCTCCAGGAGGATCGCCAAATATACGAATCGTGCGTGCACGTTCTCCTAATTCTCCACATTCTAACTCCATTTTATGAATATTGGCAAGAATGAAGTTTTCTTCCTCCGTTTCATTTAAGGAAGATACCAACAACACAGCTTCATCCATTAAAGTAACAGCATCTGGCCATGTGTCACGCATTACACCTGAAATTCGAAGTGTAACATCAATTCTAGGACGTCCCAGCTCCTCGATTGAGATTGCTTCTAAACGGAGAACACGGCCTTTTTGATCCCAAATTGGACGAACCCCTAAAAGATATAGAAACTGAGAAAGCTGTTCTCCGTGTGTTCTTGCAATATCCAGAGAAATCATATTCATAGCAATTTTTTTAGGATATTTTCCCTCATCTGTTTGATAAGACTCAATCAGCTGATTTGCTAATATGACTCCTCTTTCATATGCAGCTGGGCTGGGGATTTTGTCCATATTCATCATGAAGAAATTCCGACCCGTAGGTAAAATTTTTCTTCCATTTTCATCCGGCATGCCACCTTCTGAGGAAGGGATAAATTTTCCATTTTGTGCTGCAATCATTGAATCTTCTTCCTTGCATACACATTGTAGTTTATAATAAGTTTCTCTAATATCTAAACTTAAGGGATCATTTTTCTCTTCATCTTGTAGTATATTTTCTATAAAATCATGGATTCGGCGCTGATATTCATATTCACTCTCTTCTTCACTCTGTTGAAAAATTCCATCCCCATATAATAATTCACATAAATAGTTTACTGCCTCTTCATGTTCAGGATTTTTTCCAAAAGTGTGTAACTTTGTTATCTTTCTACCTTCTGCACAACTCAATAAAGATGATCTCACAAGTTGAACACCATCATAAAAACTATCCGCGGAATCTACAAGTTTTTGAAGAGACGGACTGGTAGATAAATGATGTATAATTTGTTCCCGCAAAGTTTCCTCCTGAGCGTTTTGGAGTTGATAGGATTCGCAATACTCGTTTAATTTGTCCATTAAGCGGAGACTTTTTTCATCAAACCCACTGCTGCCAGCAGGATAATAACTTAGTAAAACTGCGTTTGATCGGCGCTTAGCAATAGTTCCTTCTGACAACACACCTGCATGATACGGATATAGATTGGGAAGAGATCCTACTACAGCATAAGGCCAACATTCTTGACCTAAACCATTTCCTTTTCCAGGCAAATATTCCAAACTACCTTCTGTTCCCAGATGTATTATTGCGTCTGCCTTCAGAACATCTTCGATATATCTATATGTCGCAAGATACTGATGTGTAGGCGGACAATGTGGATCGTGCAGAATCCGACAAACTTCCCCTGTACATTTGGCGCCATAGCATCCCCGTTTTGGCTGAACCATAATAGCAAGATTACCAAATTGTACTCCTGTAATAATTAAGTCATCACCCTTTACCATACCTTCTCCAGGAGGTGTGCCCCATGAATCTAACATTTGTTTCTGCATTTCAGGAGTTAGTTGGTGGAAATAATTCAGATATTCATTATGAACCGGCATTTTATAAAGACAACCGCCGCTTTCCAATATATCTTCTACACTCGTCCATCGAAAATCAGAAAATGCTTTTTTCTGTAAAATAATATTTTTCAGGGCTTCACCGCTTTCTGGAATGTTTTCTATTTGATAGCCTTCCTGATTTAAACGATGCATTAGGGAAACAGCACTTTCAAATGCATCCAATCCAAAGGCTTTTCCAACTGTAGCTTCCACCCCGGAACACACAGAATTGTGCAATACAAGAGCAAGTTTCTTTTCATGATTAGATTTTGTTCGCAAGGTTGCCCATTTTTTTACCCGACGCGCAAAAAATGCTATATTCTCCTTTTGTGCAATCATTTCTTGTGTTTTTTGATCTCTACCTCCCACTAAAACCGGTTCAATCATTCCTGCCATTTCTGGATTAAGATAGGCAGATTGCAGTTCCATTGCTAAAGGGTTGACATTTTCTTTCCATTTTGCCAGATCCGTAAAATAGCTGGAAATAGGATGAAACACCGGAATATCAATTTTTTGAAAAAGGCGCACGGAATTTTCTGCTATACTTAAACCATTTTGTGCTTTAATCAGATGCATTTGAAAATTAATGAGACCTTGGATAAACAGTTGTCCGTTTATGGAAAAATAATGCTCGACAATCTCTTCAAAATCGTAGCTCTGAACAATTTCACTTTTTTCTCCAGAAGAAAAAACGGGAATGACTCCGATATTTATTTGATTCAAGGCCTCTATTAGAGAAGTCTCTACTTGTAAATTTTGATTCAGCCATGAGCTCCGATGACTCAGCATTCCTACATAAATATCAAACTTTTTATCCTGAGCTTCCAAAAATGAAGAAATATCATAATATACCTGATTATTAACAAGAGAGTAAATTCCGTCAAATGGCATTTTTATAGGTTCCAGAGGGATGGGCGCAGTGGGATCTTCAAAAAGATATTTTCGAATATATGCCATCATTCTGAATACATTTTCTTCCCCGCTATAAGACTGATATTCGTTAATCCTTGTAACATGTTTTGCATCTACACTTCCACGATTTAACAGTATTGCATCAGCTCCTATTGGTAAGACACAAATATTTGTGGGAAGTATTTTAAAAAAATCTTCCAATTCTTTATCCATTCCATGGTTACTGAATAATAATACCACTTTACCATTCTGAGAAGCCATTTGAATATCCTTCAGTATTTCCTGTTTTTTTGTGGAGTATCCATCATAGCAGAAGTATAGGTACGGAATTCAATTTTCTGCTTATGAGCAGCTTGTTTCCATATTTCCGAACCAAAGCTACAACACAAATCATAAAGTATCATATTTACTCGTCTCCTTCTAAACTTCCTTCCATTTCCAAATAAATTTTTTGCAACATTTCAATTTTATCTTCACTTGCATCCCACATTTCTCGCTGTGCAGCTTCAAGCATACGTTCACTCATTGCATGAAGAGCCCATGGATTTTCCTGCTTGATCCATTCTCTTAGTTCTCGATTGTTGAGATACGTTTCATAAACAGAATCATACATATAATTTTCTATTATATTGCTTGTTGCATCCCATCCAAAGATAATATCCACCATAGCGGAAAATTCCTGTGCTCCCTTAAAACCATGTTGTTTCAGACCTTCAATCCATTTAGGATTGTTAATTCTTGCCCTCATAATTCTTGCTGTTTCTTTCTGAATATTTTTGGTGACAACATGTCCAACATCTGCAGCGTTGGTAGAATAAGAAGAAGGTGCGATGCCTTTTTGAGATTTTACAGCACTAATAAGTCCTCCGTGATAATTGTAAAAATCATCACTGTCCAGCATATCTGCCTCACAGGAAGATATGTTTTTCACTGTTACATCACATGTAGATAATCTGTGTGCAAACAGATCTTGTACCTTATCCCCATGCATTTTTCTTGAATAGCCATGACCACTCCATGTAATATAAGCCTTACCTAAATCATCACTAGTTTCCCACTTCTTGCTATTGATTAGAATATCAACACCTGCACCATAAGTACCGGGAGGACAACCAAAAATACGCAAAGATGCCTGATCATACGCTTGTTCATAATTCATGCCTGCTTTCACAAACTGCATCACATCATTCTCAATATGTTTTTTAATAAAGTTATACTCATGCTTCTCCTCCAAACTTGCGACCATATTCACAGCTTCATCTACTAACTCAATTAAATTAGGGAAAGTATCACGGAATAATCCACTAATTCGCAACGTAACATCGATTCTAGGACGGCCTAATTCTTCTAACGGAATCACTTCCAGTCCAATTACTTTATCCGTTTCCCCTAACCATACCGGGCGTATTCCATATAAATACAAAATTTCTGCAATATCATCTCCATTGGTTTTGATCGTTTCACCCGAATATACAACAATAGCAATGCTTTCGGGAATTTCTCCTATTTCTGCCTTATGCGTTTCTAATAACTGATTGGCCAATTTCTTTCCAGTTTCCCAAGAGGATCGAGTTGGAATTTCAGTAGGATCTGTGGTATAAAAATTTCTTCCGGTCGGAAGTATATGTGCGTTTCCACGGCTGGGAGCTCCGGAAGGTCCTTTTTTGACAAACTTTCCGTTTAGTCCATCCATAAGAGAATGGATTTCATCCACAGTATTTTCCAAACGCGGATAAATTTCTTGTTTTACAAAAGTCATACATCGATTTAATTCATCGTTTTGGGACAAATCCATGGCTTCTTCCTCTGCAACTTGCTGAAGTACCTCTCGTATTTTCTCTACAGCATATGCTTGTGTCTGCCACAACAGGAAAATTTTTCTGCCAATTTCATCTACCCGTTCCAATTTCATTGCATTAGTCACACCGGTTCCATCACAAATTTGAGGAAAATCCAGAAGATTATCCAAATTCCATCCCATCATCTTGCATATTCCATGTCGAAGAGAAGGAACATGTCCGTTTTTCACACGAACCAAAAGCCGCAGCATATTACGCAGCCGTTCCTCTTTTGGAGCTATCCCAAAAATATGCAGTCCATCTTTGATTTCTGAAGACTTGATTTCACTCACCCAAAGATGAAGTTTCTCTGCGGTTTCTTCAAAATTTTTTTCGAAATCTTCTTGTGACAGATGCAAGTCACAATCCAAATGAAGTTTGCAAGCAAGTTCTTGTATTTGTTTAGAAATTGCACAGGTTTTTGTATTTCCATTTTGTTTTGCATGATAATATTTCGCTAATAATTCATCAATAACCGCAACGTCCCCATAAACTCCTCCTTCTGACATAGAAGGAATAAGATGATCAATGATACATGCAGCTGTACGTCTTTTCGCCTGCGCCCCTTCCCCTGGAACATCAATAATATAAGGATACAAATGAGGAAGAGTTCCAATAGCAATATCTGGATAACATGTATTAGAAAGTCCAATCTCTTTTCCTGGCAACCATTCGATCGTGCCATGTGTCCCAACGTGAATCACTGCGTTTGCACCAAATATGTACTCCAAGTAACGATAAAAAGCTATATACTGGTAAGGGCAAACAAGATCAGTAGAATGATAACACTCTTCTGCTTTTTCTTCGTAAGCACGTGGTGGCTGTAAGCCAATCAATATATTGCCGTTAATAATACATGGAACCAGAATTTTTTCACCAACGGCCATAAACTCTCCCGGTGCTTCCCCCCAGTCACGTTTGAGCTCCTGACATACTTTTTCTGGGAAATCAGCAAACCATAGTTTCCATTGTTCAGGATCTATAGTGGCTTCTGCTCGATCCAGAAGTTCTTGGGAAGATAAAAACCTTCCATCATTCGTAAGACCTGATGTGATTTTTTCGATAATTTCTTTTCCACTGGAAAAATCATAGGAAGTAGTATATCCCTGTTTTTTCAGTGCACAGAATATTTCATAAACTGACTCTGGGGTATCTAATCCATATGCACAACCAATCATATCTGCTCTTGGTGGCATATTATGAAGAATAATTGCAACTTTTTTGTCCTTAGAAGGAATTTTAGAAAGTTTCGCCCAATTTTTTGCGAGTTTAATAATTTTTTCTGCTCGTTCCGGAATAAGCATAGGCTTATCCTTGATTCCAAAAGGAGTCTGTACCTGCTCCGTACATGTCATGGGAACAGAGATAATTTGTCCGTCAAATTCCGCTGTGTACACATTTCCTAAATACATTGGATCCATACCTCGAGTAGATTCTACCCACTGCTGATAAGAATAGTTTGTATGCAAGGCATGAATTGCTGGAACACCTAAAATCTCAAAAACACTGTCTTCTACTGTTTTTTCTCCGCAGCCAGGAGAAGATAAAACACTTAATGAATGTCCAGTGATAATAATCATGCTTTGAGGTACGGAACAATTATGCAACATCATATATTTTTTCAAAGCTTCTCTTAATCCACCATATTTTCCATCAGATGAAGGCATAATACTGGAATACATAATAACAGGTGTACATCCGTTTTTTTGTATCAAATCATATAGTTGATCCAGATGCTCTGTATTTCCTGATTGAATTGTCTGAAAATGAGTCAACACTCCCACGATGGGCTGTTGGCTCAAGGAAATTTGATTCAAATATTCCTCATCGGACATTTTTTCGGGTTTACGATAATAGCCATCCCGAATAGGGATACAAACCTCCCCATAAGAACAATCTATATCTGCTACTTTATTTAACAGGCAACGCCAAAAGTTCTCCCTGTTTTTCTCTCCTCCGGCTTCCAAATAACTAAGCAATTTTATAACGGTTGTTTGAGGCAACATACATCTGCGAGTCATTTCTTCCATTTCGGACTCTATAGAAGAATAAAAAAGATATGGTTTTTTACCTTGAAAATACTCTTGAAATTTAAGATATTTTCTAAAGTATGCCATACTCCCGTGAAAATTAAAGACCAAAAAATCAGCTTTTATGGTCTGTTCCATGCACTCCTCAAATATATCGTCATCTTGGTCAACATCTATCGTATTATAAATATCCAATACAACATCTTTGATCTCTTTTTGTACTATCTCAAAAGCTTGTCTGAAATCACAAATCGGTTGTTTTCCCTCAACAAGTGCCACAATTCGAAACATAATTCTTCTCCTTATTATTAAAAAACAGAGCGGGCTTTCCCAAGCTCCCGCCCTGTTTTTTGTACACCTATTTTTCTAATTTTACATAGTAAGTGAGTGTTCTGTCTGCAAACGTATCAGGGTAAATTGCTGCTGCTAAATCTGCTGCCATAATTTCTGATTGGTCAATTCCAATCCAAAAACTCTCCCCATACTGATATACTCTGTCATTCTCGTATGCTTTGCACTCACTTAACTGTGGAAATGCTTCCATTACACCTTCCATTCCATTACAATAAGCTGGTGTTGAGGTATAGATAATAACATCTGCATCCTGAATACACTCAAAAGCTGCTTCCATTGTCAAAGTACCTTCTGGCATTCCACTAAAGGCGTTGATACCACCCATATCAGATAACATTGTACCAACCCAGCTATTATCGGAAGTTCCGTATACCGCACCATCATAGACGCTAAACACAGCTACTTTTGGTTTTTCCAGTCCTTCAATTTTAGATTTTACTTCATCAACGACTTTTTGAGCATTATTCATCACTTCATTTACCTGTTCATCTGCATTAAAGAAAGTAAGAATAAATCTCATCCACTCCATTCGAGCTAAATAGTTGCTCTCCATGTATTCATTATCTACCGCATAATTGATCCCCAACTCTTCAAATTTTGCAATTTGATTGGTTTGTGGATTTGAACCTGTATACAAAAAGACAATATCTGGATTCAAAGACTGAATCAATTCATAATCAGGTTCTCCCATGGAAGCTCCACCAATATCAACAATGCTTCCATTTTCCAGACCTTCTTTTATCGCAGGAATACCTGCCCATTCATCAACACCACCGGAAACACCAGCAATTGCTTCGATAATGGCACTATCATCTACAGCACGAAATGTACAAACTTGTGTAGAAGAAAGAAACACCGCATTTTCTACTGGTGTACGGATTACAATACTATCCGTATATTCCGCTGGAACTTCTTCCATTTCTTTTGGAACAAGAATTAATTCTCTTCCCTCTCCATCAATCACTTTTTTAATTCCGTCTTCCAGAAGCTCAATCGAAAAATTCGGATCATACAAATTCTCTACAAATGCTGCGGAAGATTCATTTGATTTTGATTCTTCCGAAGTGGTTGTTTCTGTTTCAATTGGAGTGTCAGAGTTGGATTGGTTCTGTGTATTTTGAGTACAACCAGAAAAAGCAGTTGCAGCCAATACACAGGACATCAGCAAAGCCAGTAATTTTCTTTTCATTTTCATTTTCTCCTTTTATTTTTATTTTCTATGCCTTTCGGCGTTCAGACAATAATAAATTCATTGATTGTTCTTTTCAGCTTCTCAATCATTTCTATAACAGTAGTGTCTTTATCTGAATATTCTTGTGTCTCGGTACAATGCTTCCGTTTCATAATTCCCAAAATTTTGTTACCCATATCTGCTGCTTCTTGAGGTGTAATTAGATCCCACATCAATTGATCAAGCAAATGAACATAAAGCGAGACACTTACCACCAAATTGCTGTCTCCAGATATATGGAACAATCTATCAGAAAAATCTGCTCTGCTCAAAACATCCGAATTTTTACGAAATTCTTGCCACAAAGACTCTTCTGTAATTCCAAAACGATCAACACGCTTTAATATATTGTGTTGTTGTTGAGGAGAAAGACCCGTCTGCAGCTTCAGTGCTTCTTTCACAGCACTCTTTACAGACTTACCAATAAGTTCCCCCAATTTACTGTGTTTTCCTGCATTGGTTAAACAGATATCTGATTCCGCATTACAGACTACAATAGTACTATCCGTTCCAGAACCGGTGGCCAGTCCCATAGAATATCGGCTGGGAGCCATAAGTTCTTGAATCGCTGCTGTCTTTGCTTCTGTACAGGTGACTACAGTTCGGGTTAATCCGCCCTTGCTCATATCAGTATTAATAAACAGCATAATATTAATCGTACCCAATTTTATTTCTTTTGCCTGTCCGTTTACCTCATACCAGCTTGCCGGATCTCCAACACGTCCTCCATTTACTTCTATACCTCCAGTTACAACAGCTGTTACAATTAAATCTCCAAACTGTTCTGTTTTAATTGAGACATTTTCCATACTAGCAGCAGTAGACATACCCGCTGTAGAAGTTTTATCAAGGCCAATTTCCTCTGCAATTAAAGCCATATGTTCTTCATAAGTAGGTGCCTTGAGCTTACATGCCATACCTGCACCAGGATTTCCATCATTATTAAATACCGCTGTTAAATCCTCTTGATAACCGCCATTAAGAGGGCATGTGCTTAAAACACGTCTTTTTCCGGTAAAAGGTACTACAATGCACTTACTGTATCTGTGAACTGGATCTCCTGTTGGTAAAGTGTAAATTTTCATCATTTAAATCCTCCATTTCTTTTCAAAGCATTTAGTTGCTGTTTCAATGCATCTTCATGCTCTTGATTGTCGTTTGTAATTAATTCAAATGTTAAAAATTGAGGTGATATTTCTTGAATGAGATCGGAAACCCCGTCTGCAGTAAAAGGTTTATGATAGTCAATTTTAAAAATATGAGGATATATTTGCATTAAACGATCTTCATAATTCAAAGCTAATTTCGGAGGATGAGCAATAATATCTTTTACATATTTTCCGGATATACTTTGATTTAAATGTACACCTTTTATATATCTGCATAACTCTCCGTTTCTTTGCAACACTGTACGTATGTATTGAAGAGCTTCCTCTTGTGTATCGATATCATTGTTTGTGTGAATCAAGTGACCCGTATCCAGCATAATCCCTTTTCTCTCGTAATGAATCCTATCCAAAAAGGACTGTGTGACTTCTGGATTTATCAGAGTTAATCCACTCCACCACAAATTTTCTGCTAAAAAATAAAATTGATATGGCTTATCTTTTAGCAAACAATTGATGATTTCTGCTGCTGCAAAACACACTTGCTCATCTGTATAACGAAAGCGATATGTTACACATTCTTCTAAAGTGGACTCTGAAACGTGAAACACTACATATTTAACGTTCAGGCGATGTGCTATTTCCAGTTCTTGTTCCCATTTTTTCAGTAGATCTGTTTGTTCATACCCTCCATAGTATTCTCTCCAAATTTTTTCTTCCCCATATTCTCTATTTAGTGCTTTTCTATTTCCTATCCAAAAATCCAGCCAACTTGGGAAAAAACTTAAATGAATCCCAATTACATCAGAACATGTGATTTTTTCCGAAATACTCTGATTACCACATAGCATCAGCTCTATTCCATCAATTCCTTTATCCGCATAAAAATGCTTTAATGCATTTCGATCATTGAATCGATTCATGTCCATAAAAGTATTTGTTATATTAATTGTTGTTAGCATTTATTTCCCTTTCTGCCAGTTCAAAGGATGTTTTCAACAGCACACAGTCTAAGCTATTATTATTTCGTATTTTTCTGGAAGGACATCCTTTGGGACAGTAAGTTTCAAATCTGCAGGTAAAGCATTCATTATATGGTACAGTATCAAGAGAGATAAAACTATCTCTTCTAAAATCATTCACATTGCCCATATAAAACTCATCTTTAAGTAATGAACCACAAGGATATAATTTACCATCTGGTAAAACAACAGCGGAACGTCCACAGGAAGCATAACAGTAAGACTTGTTGTTAAAATGTTCACGTAATCTCCTTTTAGCTGTTTCCACTTCTCTGATTTGAATTTTACGTCCAAAGAGGCGATCAAGCTCTAAGCTTCTCTCATGCATTTTAATGAGTGCATTTTTCAGCTGATCAGGGCGAGGAGATAATATTTCTTTGCAATTCTTACCGCGTCCTGCATAACGGAGAAGATCTAAACCAATTCCTCCAACGTTACCCAGATAGAATACAAAATCTACAAGTTTTGGCAGTGTCTCCACATTGAGATTTGTAACAACAGTATTTACTCCTACTGTTATCCCTTGCATACCCATCATTCGGATTCCATTTACTACCTGTGTTGTTTTGCCTCTCAACAAATTATTGATTTCCGGAGTTCCATCCAAACTTATTCCTGTAGCAACAGAATATTTTTTTAGTTTGCTGATAATAGTTTCATCTAATAATGTACCATTTGTCTGTAACTGGAAAACGGCGTCTATATTCTTGATTTTCACATATTGACATATTTGTTCTATCAAAGAAAAGTTTAGCAGTGGCTCCCCTCCAGCAAATTGAATCTTTATTGGAACATCACAAAAACAATCTATTATTCTTTTAGCAGTATCAAATGTCATGTCACAAACAGCTTCATTTTCACTTGCATAACAATATTTGCATTGAAGGTTGCATTTACCCGTCAGCCATAAAACTAAAAGATATCTATTATTCATTGTCCGATAATATTTTGTCAATAGTGCCTGCATCCAAAACACCGTTATCAAACGGATTTTTTCGCATTCTATGTGGTAAAACCAATACAGCGGCCTGCTTCAGGTCTTCTTCACTTACCTGCGTTCTTCCATGAAAAGCGGCAATCGTCATGGCGGTTTTAATCATGGTAATATCTGCACGATGGCCATCCACATCCAAAGCAATAGACAAAGTTGCCGCCATCATCAGAATTTTGTTATCGTAGGTTACAGATTTTAATATATTTTGTGCTTCCACGATTTTATCGGAAAGTTCTTTTTGCTTTTTCTCATATTTTTGTGCGAATTCTTCTGGATTTTCTTCAAATTCTAATCTCCGTCGTACAACTTCTGCCCGTTGTTCCCGATTGTTTTCTCCTGCCACATCTACAACCAAGCCAAATCTATCCAGCAACTGTGGACGTAAATCCCCCTCTTCTGGATTCATCGTGCCAACAAGAGTAAATCGTGCAGGATGGCTATATGAAATTCCTTCTCTTTCAATAGTATTAACTCCCATTGCTGCAGAATCCAAAAGGACATCCACTACATGATCATCCAACAGATTTACTTCATCTACATATAAAATATTTCTATTTGCTTGAGCCAGAATACCACATTCAAATTTTTTCTCACCATGCTTAATGGCATATTCGATATCCAAGGTACCTACAACTCTATCCTCTGTTGCACTTACAGGTAAATCTGTAACTTTCATTTTACTTTCATAAATTTCAAAAGGTTGTCCATTGGCGATCTTAGCCTCACAGTCTGGACAAAATTCTGACCCATAGGGATTGCATCCAAATTTACATCCTTTTACTTTTTGTATAGTGGGCATTAAATCTGCTAATGCACGAACAGCTGTAGATTTCGCTGTTCCTTTTTCTCCTCGAACCAATACACCGCCCAACAAGGGATTAATAACATTTAATATTAATGCTGTCTTCATTTGTTCCTGACCAACTATAGCAGTAAATGGATATGTTATCCTGTCTTTTATCATGATAGTAATACTCCTTTTTAATGATCGATTTCTATTTGCAATAAATACTACATAGCCTTTGTAGCTGTATGAACCGCTGATATTATTGTGCCTGCATGCAAATCTGAAATCTTATACACTTCTGCATTTATTTCTTTTGCAAGCTTTTCAGCTAATCGAAGCTTAATAAAATCTTGTTCCACATCAATAATAATTGTTTTAATATGATCTGCTGCCAAAGCGCGTCCTTCTTCCACAGCATCTCCAAATGGATCTGAACTTCGACCATATGTTGCACGACCATCTGACACTAGCACCACCACAGGAAGTAGATCCTTTTCTTTTTTCATGGCCGCTTTTATTAAATAACGTGCAGATTCTATTCCTGCATAAAGGGGAGTTTTTCCTCCTGTTGATAAAGTTTCTAATTTTTTTGCAGCCAAATCAACACTTCTTGTCATACCCAAAACCAAATCTGCTTTATTCTTCCGAAATGTAATCAAGGCTACTTTGTCTCTTTTTTGATAGGCATCACTCAGTAAAGATAAAATTGCACCCTTCACAGCAGACATACGTTTGCCAACTCCCATAGAACCAGAAGCATCTACTACAAAAACAATAAAATTACCTGTACGCTTTTCCCGAACCTTGATTCGAATATCACTGGTGTTAATGGAAAAAGCCAACCCATTTTTATTTCGATTCTTCTGGTATGGTGCTGCTGCTCTTAATGTTGCGTCAAATGCAATATCCGAATTTTTTATGTTGCTGACAGCGCTTTTTACGTATCGTCCTTGCAAAGAGTCTGTTTTTACCAGACTGCGTCTGCCGCTGCCTTTTCGAACCAAAATTTTTCGTTTATCATCCAGCCATCGACCGACATCAAACTGCTCACCTATTGCTTCTATCTTTTCTGAACTATCGAGATTATTGTTGACAGACGAAAAATCTTCTGAACTCTTTGGATTTTCTGGAACATCTGTTTTAGAGTCATTCAATGTTTCAGAAAAATCAGAATCTTCCTGAGATGAAAAAGTTTTTTCTGAATTATCTGCTGAATTATTTTCGTTAGAAGGAGTCGATTGCTTTTCGGGTTCAGTCTGAGGTTTCTCTACTTCCCGCTGAACAGAACAATCTCTCATTCGATGCGGTAATGCGTATTTTGCAGCTTCAGCAATTGCTTCTTTATTCACTGCAGAAGATCCGTTCATTGCACAAATTGCTTTTGCTGTTTCAATAATAGCAATTTCTCCACGATTGCCTTGACAATTCGCATTCTGTGCTAATTGTGCAGCAAGAGACAATGCATAATCGGAAACTTCAATCAAAGGAAGTCTTTCTTGTGCTTTTTTGATGAGAGATGCTAATTTCATTTCTTCCTGTTCATACTCGTCTATAAATTCGGTAACATTTTTCTCAAAAGCAATGCGTCGACGTATAATTTCACAACGAATAAGAGCACTCTCTTCTCCTTTTGCTTCCACAAATAAGCCAAAACGATCCAGTAATTGCGGACGTAAACCACTTTCTTCCGGATTCATGCTACCTATTAAAATAAAGTCACAAGGATAACTGTCTGATATTCCTTCCCTTTCCACACAACAGCTTTTTTCACTGGATGCTTCTAATAATGCTTTTGTTATGTTGTCACTTAGTAAATTAATTTCATCAACATATAAAATATTTTTATTGGCATAATATAGAATTCCTCTATCTAATTGTTTTGTTCCATTTTTGACTGCATTTTCAAAATCAATAGCTCCTATCAACCGGTCTTCTGTGATATTTAGTGGTAACTCAATCACCTTTTTTCCACTTATATGCTCTGCTCCCCGAATCAATGTAGATTTGGCGGTTCCTTTTTCACCACTAACTAATAATCCTCCAATACGGGGATTTATAAAGTTCCATATCAACGCATTTTTTATTCGTTCTTGTCCCAGTACCGCAGTAAAAGGGAATACTTTTCTCTTCATTCTTTTATTTCATCTCCATCAACAAATCAAACAATTCTGTTATACAGGAAATCGAGTGAATCTGACCTGCAACTTCCCCATAATATCTTTCACATTCTTGAATACTCCTCATAGAAAAGACTTTTTTTCCAATATGAACAGCTTCTTTTATGAGATCAATATTTTTTTGGTTTCCTAGTCCAACAGGAAATGCACTGTCCACTACATACGATGATGCCATCATCAGTTGTTTTGCCTGAAAAATAGATTCTTCACTGATTACCTCAAATGGTTTTTCTGAAATAATTTGGGAGCAAATACTTTTTGCTATAGGATAATCCGCATCATTTTGATGAATAACACCAGATGTTATACCAAAACCTTTCCTGGATAAAGCTCTATAAAGATTTGTCCCAGTGGCTCCTCCCCCTGTTACAAAAACATCGTTACTGGATAACCCTTTTAGTTCAACTGAACCATACAATTCGTTATACTCTGCTCCTTTAATCTCATAAAGTTCCTTAATAACACCATCATAAATTATGTCTTCTGGAATACCTTGTGCTAGTACTCTACCATTATTTACCAAACAAACGATTTGACATCCTTTTAATGCTAAATCAATATCATGTAAAGAAAGTATGCAAGTAATCCCGCGTTCATTGGACAGTTTCTGTAATACTTTGATTACCTCAACCTTATGTTTAATATCAAGATGACTGGTTGGTTCATCCAAAATAATCAATTCTGGCTCCTGTACTAATGCTCTGGCAATCATTACTTTTTGTTTTTCCCCGTCACTTAATTGCTCATAAAAGCGTTCTTTTAAAAAAGAAGCCCCAACTATTTCCAATGACTCATCTATAATCTTTTTATCCTCATCAGAAAGGCGACCTAAAAAGTTTGTATATGGCGTCCGACCCATAGAAATTAACTCATAAACTGTCGTAAGAGATGGGGCAACAGAATCAGTTAAAACCAAAGAAATTTTTTGAGCAATCTCTTTTGTTTTCATTTTTTTAATCTCAATTCCCTCTACCCGTACTGCACCTTTTACTGGAGCAAGTAATCCAGAAAGAGTTCTCAAAATTGTAGATTTTCCTGCGCCATTTGGCCCTAAAAGACAAATAACTTGCCCTTTCATTGCATCTATATTGACATCTGAAATAACCGCATTTTTACCATACCCTACATCTAGATTTTGGGCTTGAATAATACACTCCATTTATACATTCCCCTTTCTGTTATGTACTAACAGATAGACCACGATTGGTGCACCAATAATAGACGTCATTGCTCCCAGAGGAAGTTCCGTTGGGGATAACACCAATCTTGCCCCCATATCACATACTCCAGCCATTACAGCACCCAAAATACATGACGCCGGAATAATAATTCGATTATCCGAAGTTTTGAATAAGCTTCGTGTAATATGAGGAACAGCAAGTCCCACAAAGGATATAGAACCAGCAAAAGCAGTAACTACAGCTGTCAGAACGCTAGAGACCAATACCATTAAAAAGCGAAATGGGCGAATTGAAATTCCCATAGATTGTGCATATTTTTCTCCTAATAACATTGCATTGAGCGGTTTGCTCATTAAAAAAGCCAAAAAAAGAAAAGGAGTTGAAATTGTATACAGAATTTTAACATGATCCCACGTAAATCCTGAAAAACTTCCCATTGTCCAAATAGAAAAAGCTGCTATTTTTTCATGGTCTGCCAACACAGTCAATACACTGGTAGCTGCACTACACACATACCCCATCATCATTCCAATAATCAGAAGTGTCGTAATACTTTTAACTTTCTGTGAAGCAAAAATAACTACTATCATTACTAACATAGCCCCAATAAATGCACCAGTAAACAATCCAAGCGAGCTCATTGTTCCCATACCAAAAGTATATCCGCCCAAAATAACAATACCGAGAAAAAGAGTGGATCCAGAAGAAATTCCCAGAATATACGGTTCTACAATAGGATTGCTAAAAAACACTTGAAGAAGGATTCCTGATGTTGCCAGACAAGCACCTCCCGCTAATGCTGCCAATGTCCTTGGTAAACGTATATTTGCAATAATAGAATAATGCGAACGTTCTACAGAAGCAGGATCAACAACACATCTAACTATTTCCGAAAGTGTAATTTCAACAGATCCAAGCATAATATTTAAGAAAAATACAATCACAAGCGATATTAATCCAACCAAAAAAAGTATAGCCCATCTAGAAATATTTTTTTCTCTCATATTAATACCTCTTCTCCCTTTTTCTACCATATAGTAGTAAAAAAAAAACACCGTTTGGTGTTACCAAACGGTGTTTTTATATTGTGTTCCAAGGATAAAAAATTTCTTCCTTTTCACATTTCTACACTGTCACTTAGTTTCCAGAATTCCGTAGATTCTAAGCAATACTCGTTGGTAACGAGTGAACCCTAGGCAAGTATTCCGACTGATAGCTGCTGAATACCAGCATATACGCGCCTTCCCAGATAATCCAGTGGCTGATATCTCTATCTTGCGTATAGTTTAGCTAAACACGGCAACGGCCTTGTTCAGGATTTACACCTGATTCCTTTTATGTGCTATGCACACCTATAGTCCTGTTTACGATATTTATTTTTTTCAGTATATCACTCCATATTAAAAATGTCCATACCTGATATTTGATTTTTCTATCGTTTTATTTTTAATTTCTTCTCTCATAGAAAGCAAAATTATAAAAGTACATACATAAAAACCCACTTTAAGTTTTTCTTTAGCCTCAAAAACAGGTTAAAGTAAATGTTATCCTCTACTTGAGGAACAACTTTCTTGTTTTACAGCAGGGATTGTTCTAACACCGAAACAGAAATACAAAATATGAAATACCCAAACACATCCCAGCACAACACATCCGATAAAAATGCCTTTTCTTCCCATCATAAAAAATCCAATGCTCATCAAGAATGTTACCATCAGCATAATACGGATTTTTGTTCTCCATGTCATTCCTCTGCCGGCAATGTAGTCCTCCAGATTGTTCTTATACAATCTGGTTCCTTTGAACCATTGGTCCAATCGATTGGAGCTTCTGGCAAAACAGAAAGCCGCAAGCATCAAAAATGGAAACGCCGGCAATATCGGCATAACCGCTCCTACCGCCCCCAAAACAACACCGATACACCCTAAAACAACATACAATGCCTTTTTTATTTTCATAATGTTTTCTCCATTCGTTTCTTTTCTTTTACAGATTCAATAATATGGCGAATAGCAACAGTTGGATGATAAAATAACATCCGAGGACCGGAAAAGCGCATCACTTCTCGTATTTTTTCCCTCATTTGCGGTTTATAGCAGTGTACCTTGCAGTTGGAGCAAAAAGTTTTTTCTTCCATAAATGGGCAATGATCAACCCGTTGTTCTGCATACTCGTTCAGCTTTGCACAATCCAGGCACAGAGACTTCCCGCCATGTTTTTTTCGACAGTACAGCGCAATCATAAAAGAAACCAGTTCCTTTTCTCTATTACGTTTGTCTGTTATATTCATCAGCTCATCCTCCCATGCTCAACCGAGTAAAATTCATCTACAATGCCCATAGTAGAACTGCGATGGGAGACCAGCATAACCGTTTTTCCTTTTCGTTCCCGATGAAGAGATTGGAGAATTACTGCTTCGTTGAGACTATCCAGATTAGAGGTTGGTTCATCCAACAGCAAGAATGGTGCATTGTGAAGAAAGGCTCTTGCAAGCCCCAATCTTTGGCGCTCACCTCCTGAAAGTGTGTCACCCAGTTCCCCAATATTGGTCTCGTATCCCTGCGGAAGACTCATAATAAAGTCATGGATAGAAGCCTTTTTACAAGCTACAATAATTTCATCTTCACTTGCATCCAGTTTTGCGACCCGAAGATTGTTTCGGATGCTGTCATGAAACAGGTATGTTTCCTGCGTTACAAAACTCTCCATATTCCGCAGATTTGTCGTGTTGATTTCATCTATCTTCTTTCCCGAAATGCTGACTGTTCCCTGCTGTACCTGCCAGAATCTCATAAACAGTTTTAACAGGGTGGATTTTCCAGAGCCACTGCGTCCCGTGATACCAATGATTTTATTCTCAGGAATCACTATGGATACATCTTTCAAAACTGTTTCCTGCTGATAGGAAAAGGTGAGCTTATCTGCCATTGCACCATGAAATTCCACCTCTGTTTTACCGCTCACTTCCTCAACTACCGGACTTTCTTCCAGAAGATCCAACACTCTGTTTCCTGCTGCAAAGGTGTTTTGCAGTGTGGAGCCAAGTGCTGCCAGTGCAACACAGGGTCCAAAGGAACTCATCAAAGCCAGTGTACAGATCAGTGTTTCTGAAAAATCACACAAAACAGCAGATAAAAACAACATTCCAAAGTCAAACAACAGGATAACTAAATTTGTAACAGCAGTATTTTTCCCTGCTCTACGTTTCATTCTCTCATCATCTTTGGAAAGCGCATCTGTCATCGCATTCATTTGCGCCATACGCTGATCTCCCTGTCCATACTGTAATATTTCAGAAAGTCCACGCAGAGAATCCAGTACAAAACCGGACAGTTTTCCCGATCTGGAGCGAAAGTTTATCCCATCATCTCCGGAAAGCCGTGATGTTATCATTGGAATTACAACTCCCACCACAAAATATGCCGCTGCTGCCCACATACCCAGCATGATATTGTAGCTTCCGATAAACGTTGTCATCATACCAGAAAACAAGATAGCGATACAGATAGGAGAAACCGTATGGGCATAGAAGACCTCCAGAAGTTCAATATCAGAAGTGATGAGACTGATTAAATCCCCCTTATCTTTTCCCTCCAGTTTTGCCGGACAAAGACGGCGCAGGGACAAAAAAACCTTATCCCGAATCAGAGCCAGCAACTTAAAAGCAATAAAGTGATTGCACGCCTGTTCTGCATAGCGCAGGAAACCTCGTACAAACGCTAAAACAAGTACTGCCACAAAAATCACACCTAATCCCGAAGGGATTTGGGGATACAGAACTTCCAGTACTGCAAACCCTCCCAGTACAGTGATCCAACTTGCAGCCAGATGTCCCATTAATCCCATACTGATTGCCAGAAACATATATCCGGTCAAGGGTTTCACCAAACCAATCAGACGAGACATCACCTGAAATCCATTTCGTTTCATCTGTTGCATCCTCCCCTAGTATAATTTTCCAATTCCTGCTGAGCATTCCACAGTCTGGAATAATATCCCTCCTGCATAAGCAGTGTTTTATGGGTTCCACTTTCCTCCAAATAACCATTTCTCAACACATAGATTTTATCCGCTTTCACGACATTAGCCAACCTATGAGAAATCAAAATCACTGTTTTGTTCTTTGACAGTTGATAAATTTGCTCCATTATATCGTTTTCACTCTCCACATCTATATTGGAGGTTGCCTCATCGAAAATATAAACCGAACTGTCATGCAGTAAAGCTCGTGCAAGTGCCAGTCGCTGACACTGACCTCCGGAAAAATTGGACGCTGTTTCCTTCAATTCAGTATCCAGACCATTTTCCTGTCTAAGGAAATCCGCCAACCTAACCTGCTCAAGTACTTTCCACAGTTGTCCATCATCAGCATCTGGTTTTGCCATCAACAGATTATCCCGTACAGTACCTTTAAACAAATAACTCTGGTGACTGATGTAAGTAAAGTGCTTCAGCAGACTTTGTTCCGAAATCTCGCTCAGTGGTATTCCTCCAACTGTCAGTGTTCCTCTATATCCCTTGTTCCGTCCCATTAAGATAGAAGCTACTGTCGATTTTCCGCTACCACTTTCCCCTACAATAGCAGTAAAACTTCCCTGTGGAAAATCCATCGTAATATCTTGTAGAATTTCCCGATCTGCTTCGTAGGAAAAAACCAGATCAGACATTTTGATAGAAGAGTCTGTCGGAACAAGACTTGCCTTTTGGGTAACTTCGGGAAGATCCAATAAGCGGAATATCTTATCCGATGCTGCCATACCATTCATCGCAATATGAAAAAAGCTTCCCAACATTCGCATAGGGAGAAAGAAGTCCGCCGCCAGCAAAATAATCATCGGACATCCTGCAAGTTCAATGGCTCCAGAACGAAATTGGTTGACTGCAAGAATAACACCCAATGCTGCTCCCCCATAGGCAATCAGATCCATCACCGTGATGGAGTTTAGCTGCATGGAAAGAACTTTCATAGTTATTTTACGAAAATGCTCTGATCGTTCATTCATTTCCTGATGTTTAAATTCATCAGATTGATAAATCTTCGTTGTGGTCAGTCCCTGCAAATTTTCCAGAAATGTATCGCCTAAAGCAGTATACTCTCCCCAGTATTTTGCAAGCAGTTTTTTAGCCCAACGCTGTACTGCTATGATTGTAACCGGAATCAGGGGAACACAAACAAGAAGAATGATTGCCGCCGGCATACTAATGGTACTCATAACAACAAACAGTGTCAGTGGAGCTACCATTGCATAGAAGAGTTGTGGCAGATATGCTCCGAAATAGGTCTCTAGCTGATCCACTCCCTCTACTGCAATCTGTACAACCTCGCTGGTCTGCACCTGCTCCCGATAAGAATTGCCTAGGCGTAGAAGTTTCCGATAAATCTTTTCTCGCAATGTCCGTTTCACAGATTTAGCACTTAGGTATCCCATCCTGCTGGAAAAAAGAGTACACACAAAACGTACTGCCAAGGATAAAATAATCAGAAAAATATGAAACAAAACGTCCTGTTTTCTCAAAGTATTTTCATACAAACATTGAAGAAAATGCGCCATCGTCCCCATCATAACAATATTGGCAGCTAGTGAGATCCACTGCGCTACAACATTTCCGGCAATATATTTTCTGCTCTCTCCAACAGCATCAATCAAGCGCCTATTTATCATCATATTCCTGACCACCTATCCATTTCATTGTTAGTCATAGCTAACTATTTCTTTGAAAAGAAGCTGAGCAACCTCTTGCCAAGGTTAGACTCAGCTAACTGTAAGGATTATATCAGGTTACATCGAAAAAGTCAACCTTTGTTTTTCTATATATTCTCCCCTGATTCTATTATTATAAAATCAAATTTTATAAGTTACATTAGGAACTTATTGACTTATAGTAGCTTCCAATACATAATTAAATAAAGGTTAAACTTGTGCATTCAATCCCTATTATGTCTATTTTCAGAAATTTGTCATTTATTAACCGAAAAATCATAAGAATATTTTTATAGATTATAGAAAAGAGCAAAAAGGATTTTTAGTGAAAAACTAAAGAAGTTCGTTTAGCGATACATCCTTTCCCTGGCTAAATTTGCCCAACTGACCGATATCTCTGGATGTTCCCTTTATACCTACGAACAATTCGAAAGACTCACTTTTTTAAAAAAACTTTTATGCTTATGATGATACAAGTCATTTTGAATATCATTGACAGGAGGTTCTCTAGCCATGTTAAATCATGTAAAAATAAAAACTACAGATGAACTGGAATTTGCTGTTTTCTGCATCGAAAATATCGCAATCAGGCTGGGAAAAGATGCTGAAGAAATATATCAGGCATTGACCGAGAAAAGTGATATCTTAAACAGCTATATTATCCCTGAGTATGAGATCTTGCATACCCAAAGTAAGGACTATATTGTAGATGATATCATCAGCTTGATGGAAGAAAGAGGTGTCC